>Ga0209395_1002964_pt1 | contig 21529 bp, 17 predicted proteins | sample GOMGulsemesocosm_3_FD_184635 | JGI IMG/M metagenome (GOLD analysis project Ga0209395, IMG submission 184635) | Methane-oxidizing microbial communities from mesocosms in the Gulf of Mexico - GOM9D Gulf of Mexico (SPAdes) (version 2) | ecosystem: Environmental > Aquatic > Marine > Cold seeps... | reverse complement strand
AAGTAAAAAACTTTACTTTAAAACCACGATTTCCATGAAAAATGTAACTTATTTTTTCAAAATTTTTGTGAAGTTACTGGTTTTTAGCTTCCAATTGTAAATATTTATTCTTTTTTTTGTGTTGAATAACACATGTAGCTCAAAGATATGAAACGTATTGTAATTTTTGCGTCTGGTTCCGGAACGAATGCAGAAAATATTATTAAACACTTCCAAACTAATGGTTTAGCCAAGGTTATTCAAGTGCTCAGTAACAAAAAAGATGCCAGGGTTTTAGAAAAAGCGGAAGCTTTAGGGGTTGTAAACAGTAGTTTTGAAAAAAATGAGCTGATTTTTGGAACAACTATTTATGATTTAATGCTTGAGTTGAAACCAGATTTAATCGTTTTAGCAGGTTTTTTATTAAAATTCCCTGAGAATATAATTTCGGCCTTTCCGAACAAAATAATAAATGTGCACCCAGCATTATTACCTAAATATGGAGGGAGGGGCATGTATGGTTCAAATGTTCATAAAGCTGTTGTAGTAAATAAAGAAAAAGAATCGGGTATTACAATTCATTATGTAAATGAACATTATGACGAAGGTAATATCATTTTTCAAGCGAATACAAGTGTGGATATAGATGATACTTTTGAAGATGTAGCGGCTAAAATTCATGTTTTAGAGCAAAAACATTTTCCATTAGTAATAGAACAATTGTTAAATTAATGCCAGCACAAGTACATATATATACTGATGGTTCTTCTCGAGGTAATCCTGGTCCTGGAGGTTATGGAGTTGTTATGCAGTGGGTAGGAAAGTCTTATGTTAAAGAGTTTAGTCAGGGTTATGTAAAAACAACTAATAATAGAATGGAATTATTAGCTGTAATTGTAGCTTTAGAGCAACTTAAAAAAGTAAACACTAGAGTTAAAGTGTTTACGGATTCTAAATACGTGGTTGACTCGGTAGACAAAAAGTGGGTTTTCGGTTGGGAGAAAAAAGGATATAAGGATAAGAAAAACCCCGATTTATGGAGGCGATTTCTTAAGATATACCGAAAGCATGAAGTCAGTTTTCAGTGGATTAAAGGACATAATAACCACAAACAAAATGACCGATGTGATTTTTTAGCTGTTGAATCTTCAAAAAAAGAAGGCCTTTTGATAGATGAGGAATATGTGAAGTTGAATGGTGATACATTGTTTGAAAAATAATAGAAATGTATGGATAAACTATTGTTTTATATATTGTTGTTTAATGGTTTCTTTTTTTCTTTTTCTCAATCAGTATGGGAATTGGAAAAAGATGAATTGGGAATACAAGTGTATACCAGAGCGGTAAAAACTTCTTCAATAAAAGAATATAAGGCAACAACTATTGTCAAGGCTTCAATAAAATCTTTAGTCGATAAAATAATTGATGGCGAGCAATTAAAAAAATGGAACTACAAAACAATAACAAGTGAGCTTTTAGAAAAAAAGGATAAAAATAAATACATCATATATATGTATAATAACTTACCGTGGCCTGCTAAAGATAGAGATCATGTTTCTGAATTAGAAGTCATAGCGGTTAGTGATTCTTTAACCAAGGTTGCTATAAAATCAGACGCTAAAAGAATTCCAGAAAAAAAAGGAGTTATTCGAGTAGTTGAGTTTTCTGGATATTGGATTTTAGAAAAAACAAAATTAGGAGTTAAAGTAACTCAACAAATGCATGGTGATCCTGGAGGTTCCTTGCCAACGTTTATCGTAAATTCAATGTTAGTAAATGCTCCTTTCAATACATTTAAACGTCTAAAAGAACAATTAGACAACTAATTTGTAGTCATTAACTACTTTTCATTTTATAGTATTGTGTTATAGAAAATAAATTTCCGTAATTTTGCAGAAATTTACTTAGATGAACAAACTTTTAATTGTTGGTACAATTGCTTTTGATGCGATTGAAACCCCTTTCGGAAAAACAGATAAGATATTAGGTGGAGCAGCTACTTATATAGGCCTTTCTGCAGCTAATTTTGATAATGTTGATAGCGCAATTGTTTCTGTTATTGGAGATGATTTTCCTCAGGAATATTTAGATCTGCTTTCTGCAAAGAATATTGATTTGTTAGGTTTAGAAACAGTTAAAGGAGGGAAAACATTTTTCTGGTCAGGGAAATATCATAATGATATGAATTCTCGTGATACACTTGATACTCAGTTAAATGTGTTAGAAAATTTCAATCCAGTTGTTCCCGAAGCATATAAAGATGCAGATGTTGTGATGTTAGGGAATTTGCATCCTTTAGTGCAATTAGGGGTAATTGAACAAATGACTAAAAAACCAAAACTAGTAGTTTTAGATACTATGAATTTTTGGATGGATTGTGCATTAGCAGAATTAAAGCAAGTAATTGCTAAAGTAGATGTGATTACAATTAATGATGAGGAAGCACGTCAGTTATCTGGAGAATATTCTTTGGTAAAAGCAGCAAGAGTAATTGCAACTATGGGGCCAAAATATGTGGTGATTAAAAAAGGAGAGCATGGAGCATTGTTGTTTCATGAAAATGATGCCTTTTTTGCGCCAGCATTACCTTTAGAGGAGGTTTTTGACCCTACAGGAGCAGGAGATACGTTTGCAGGTGGTTTTTCAGGACATATTACAAGTACCGGAAATATTTCATTTGAAAACATGAAGAAAGCAATTATTCATGGTTCTAATTTAGCTTCTTTCTGTGTAGAGAAGTTCGGGACAGAACGAATGGAGTCATTAACGAAAAAGGAAGTGTCCAGCCGCCTAAAGCAATTTAAAGAATTGACACAATTCGAAATAGAATTATAATATATGAACGCGCTGAATTTCAGCGCGTTTTTTAATCCTATTAATAAGGATTTAGTTTAATAACACAACAACCTGTACTCTTGAGTACAATAACACAACAACAATGAGTGACGCTTTAAAACACGAATGTGGTATTGCCTTAATTAGGTTAAAAAAACCATTAGAGTATTACAAAGAAAAATACGGGACAGCATTTTACGGAGTAAATAAAATGTACCTAATGATGGAAAAACAACACAACCGTGGTCAGGATGGTGCTGGTTTTGCAAGTATTAAGTTGGATATGGAGCCAGGACAGCGTTATATCAGTCGTGTTCGTTCTAATAAGCAATTGCCAATTCAAGATGTTTTTGCTCAAATTAACGACAGAATTAATTCAGCATTAAAAGCTGATCCGTCATTAAATGATAATGTTAAAAGATTAAAAGAAGAAGTTCCTTATATCGGAGAAGTGCTTTTAGGACATGTTCGTTATGGTACTTTTGGAGTAAATAGTGTGGAAAGTGTTCATCCGTTTTTAAGACAAAACAGTTGGATGCACAGAAACTTAATCCTTGCTGGGAACTTTAATATGACTAATGTTAGTCAGTTGTTTCAGGATTTAGTAAACATCGGTCAACACCCAAAAGCAGAAGCAGATACTGTTACTGTAATGGAGAAAATTGGTCACTTTTTAGACAAGCAAGTTGAGAGGTTATATAAAACCGCAAAAAACGAAGGTTTATCGAAAGTAGAAGCTTCTTCAGTTATTGCAGATCGATTAAATATTGCTAAAATATTAAGGAAATCGGCTAAAAAATGGGATGGTGGTTACGCTATGGCCGGAATGTTGGGTCATGGTGATGCATTTGTTTTGCGTGATCCTGCAGGAATCAGGCCAGCATATTATTATGAAAATGATGAAGTTGTTGTTGTAGCATCTGAACGCCCGGTTATTCAAACAGTATTCAATGTTGCTTTTGAAGATGTAGTTGAGTTAGATCCTGGAAAAGCGATTATTGTTAAGAAAAGTGGTGAAACTAAAATTCAACAAATATTAGAGCCTACAGAGAAGAAAGCTTGTTCTTTTGAGCGTATTTATTTCTCTCGTGGTAGTGATCAAGAAATATATGCAGAACGTAAGAAGTTAGGAAGGTTATTGTTCCCGCAGATTATGAAATCGATTGGTGATGATATTGAAAATTCTGTGTTTTCTTTTATTCCAAATACGGCAGAGGTTTCTTATTACGGAATGGTTAAAGAGGGGGAGTTGTTTTTAAATCAGCAGAAAGAACAATTATTACTTCAAAAAGAAAATCAAACACCTGAAAAAATAAAAGAGATTATTGGTAAAAGATTGCGCACAGAAAAAATTGCAATCAAGGATGCTAAATTAAGGACTTTTATTACAGATGATGACAGTAGAGATGATTTAGTAGCTCATATATATGATATTACATATGGTTCAGTTAGACCTACCGATAATTTAGTAATAATTGATGATTCTATTGTTCGTGGGACAACATTGCAAAAAAGTATTTTGACAATGATGGATCGTTTGAATCCTAAAAAAATTGTAGTTGTTTCTTCAGCGCCACAAATCCGTTATCCGGATTGTTACGGAATTGACATGGCTAATTTAGAAGGTTTGATTGCTTTTAGAGCAATGTTAGCGCTATTAAAAGATGATGACAAATACTATCTAATTAAAGAAACTTATGATAAGTGTATTGCTCAGGTAGGATTACCTGATACGGAAGTTCAGAATTTTGTAAAAGATTTATATGGATTGTATACTGATGAAGAAATTTCTAAGAAAATATCAGAATTGTTAAGTTCGGAAGGATTAAATGCTGAAGTGGATATTATCTATCAGTCAGTAGAGAACTTACATAAAGCTTGTCCTAAGCATCTAGGTGATTGGTATTTTACAGGTGATTATCCAACTCCAGGAGGACACAGAGTTGTTAATAGAGCTTTTATAAATTTCTTTGAAGGAAATAAAGAAAGAGCATACTAATAAAAGCCTAGTAATTACACTTTAACAAGTATAATTGTAGTTTGGCTAAAATGTTTTAGTATTTAAGCATAAGTTTATATATTAGTACTACCATAACATAAGTAGGTTAAGTTCATGGTAGATTTGGGGCAAAAAAGGCAAGTTAATTCTTGCCTTTTTTATTGTAATAAATTTAAGTTGTAAGAAAACTGTAAGATTTGTGTTTGAAGTGCTTTACCACAAATTATCTGTGTTTTACACCGTTATTTTGCACTTTAACAAATATTACGGTAGTTTGTCCTGATTATTGTGATGAGTTGATATAAGTTTATATATTAGTACTACCATAACATAAGTAGGTTAAGTTCATGGTAGATTTGGGGCAAAAAAGGCAAGTTAATTCTTGTCTTTTTTATTGGAATAAACTTAACAAAAAAGGGATGCATTAAAATGCATCCCTTTTTTGTTGTATTAGGTTTGGTAAAAGCTTATTTGCTTTCAGTGTAACGTCTTTCAACTTCGTTCCAGTTAATAACATTAAAAAATGCGTTAATGTAATCTGGCCTTCTGTTTTGGTAGTTTAAGTAATATGCGTGTTCCCAAACATCTAAACCTAAAATAGGAGTTCCTCCACAAGTTACACCTGGCATTAAAGGATTGTCTTGGTTTGGTGTTGAACAAACGCTAATTTTTCCTCCTTTATGTACACATAACCATGCCCATCCAGATCCGAATTGAGTAGCTGCAGCTTTAGAGAAAGTATCTTTAAAAGCATCTACAGATCCAAATTCAGCAATGATAGCATCTTTTAAATCTCCAGATAAGTAACCTTTTCCTTCAGGATTCATTATTGTCCAGAATAAAGAGTGGTTATAAAATCCACCTCCATTATTACGTACAGCACCATTGTTCATGTCTAAGTTAGCAAGGATGTCTTCAATAGATTTTCCTTCTAAATCAGTTCCTCCAACTGCCGTGTTTAATTTTGATGTATATCCGTTATGGTGCTTTGAATGGTGAATTTCCATTGTTCTTGCATCAATATTTGGTTCCAATGCATCGTATGCATATCCTAATTTTGGTAGTTCAAAAGCCATAATATATTTTTTTAAATTATTAGTTTTACTAAATTCTATCCAAATTTACAAAAACTAATAACAAGATGATATCAATTGAAATAATTAATATTTATTACGCTATTTAGTTTGTATATTGTGTTGCTAAAAACGCGTTTTTAATGAATACAAATTCTTTCACGGTTTATAATGCTTCTGCGGGTTCAGGTAAAACATTCACGTTGGTTAAGGAGTATTTAAAAGCATTATTTTCTTCTTATAATAAAGATAAGTATAAAAACATCCTAGCTGTTACATTCACTAATAAAGCAGTTGCGGAAATGAAAGGGCGAATCCTTGAAAATTTAAAAGGGTTTGCTACACCAGAAATTTTACTATTAGAGGTTCATGAAGAATTAAAAGATCAACAGCAAATGTTTGCAGTCATTGCTGGCGAGTTAGCTATGGATACAATTCAATTGCATAAAAAAGCAATACGAATTCAAGATGCAATCTTAAATAATTATGCAGCCTTTGATGTCGTTACCATTGATACGTTTACACATAGAATTATAAGAACATTTGCGTATGATTTAAAATTACCTCAGAATTTCGAAGTGGCTTTAGATACGGAAGATGTTTTGCAAGAAGCAATAGTGAATGTACTTTTAAAAGTAGGTGAAGATGAAAAACTTACTAAGCTATTAATTGATTTTGCTTTGCAGAAAGCGGACGACGATAAAAGTTGGGATATTGCTTTAGATTTATATAAAGTGTCAAGATTATTACTAAATGAAAATGAGGTGAAACACTTGGCTTTATTGAAAGATAAAACCTTAAGCGATTTTGATGTGTTAAAGGTCACGCTTGATGAAAGGTTGAAGTTGGCTCAATCTGAGTTGGTTATGATTGCCAAAACGATAATTCAAGACTTTGAAAGTGCTGGGATTACCGAAAGTGACATTAAGTCTATTGTCACTTATTTTTCAAAATTAGCTAAAGAAGAACTTTCGGTAAAATACGGATTGGTATGGCAAACTAAGTTGTTAGAAGGAGGAGCTTTATATCCTAAACGTGTTGATGGAATAATTGCAGCTTCAATTGATGAAATGCAACCACGTATAGCAGCTGATTTTTCGAAAACAAAAGATCTTTTTCATGAAATGTCATTTCTGAAAAATGTTCAAAAAAGTATTGTGCCATTATCAGTATTGAATGTTGTAAATAAAGAACTTCAAAACGTAAAGGAAGAGCAAAATATTTTACTAATTTCAGAGTTTAACAAAATAATTTCAAACGAAATTAAAGGCCAGCCTGCCCCTTTTATATATGAACGGATCGGTGAGCGTTATCAAAACTATTTTATTGATGAGTTTCAAGATACCTCTCAAATGCAATGGCAAAATCTAATTCCGTTAACGGAAAATGCCTTGATGACAGAGCCAAAACCAAATGAGCAACATTCATTATTGATTGTAGGTGATGCTAAACAAGCAATTTACCGTTGGCGTGGTGGAAAACCTGAGCAGTTCATTGATTTGTATGAAGAGGAAAATCCATTTTATATAGAAAAGAATTTAGAAAGCTTAGATACCAATTACAGAAGTTACAGTGAAGTAGTTGATTTTAATAATAATTTTTTTAGCTTTTTATCTGATCGGTTTCAGAATACCGTGCATCAAGAATTATATAAGATTGGGAATAATCAAAAACAAAACGCTAAAAAGGGTGGTTATGTAAAGGTGTCTTTTGTAGAGAATGTTATAGAGGAGGAAGCAATAATATTATATCAGGAAAAAGTATTAGAAACAATACAAGAGGTTTTAAAACAAGGATTTGTTAAAGCGGATATTTGTATTGTTACTCGAAAAAAGAAAGATGGTATTGCAATAGCGGATTTTTTAGTTGAAAAAGGAGTAAACATTATTTCTTCTGAAACATTATTGGTAAACAAATCTAAAGAGGTACGATTTATTATATCGTTTTTAACCTATTTATTGCAATTGGAAAATAAGAACTCAAAACTTGAATTACTGAATTATCTCTATCATAAATTACCAGTTGTTAGTACTGAGCATGAGTTTTATTTTAAGTTACTTCAATTATCGTCAGAAGATTTATTCAAGGAGTTTGCAATTTCGTATCAAATTCAATTTGATTATGAGGCGGTTCAAACACTTCCTTTTTATGAATTAGTTGAACAAGTGATACGCGCATTTTCATTGGTTGAAAGTTCCGATGCTTATGTGCAATATTTTTTAGATGAAGTGCTTTCTTTTAGTCAAAAGAAGTCAACAGGTATTCAAGGATTTTTAGAGTATTGGGAGCTTAAAAAAGATAAGTTAAGTATTGTAGCTCCTGAAGGAAAAGATGCGATTACTTTAATGACTATACATAAATCAAAAGGATTGGAGTTTCCAGTAATTATATTTCCTTTTGCTGAATTAGATATCTATAAGGAACAAGATTCAAAAGTATGGTATCCTATAAATAAAGAAGAGTATAACGGTTTCTCTGAAGCATTCTTGCATTTTAATAAAGATATAGAATTATATGGTGATGTTGGTGAAATGCTTTGGAGGGAACGAAGAGCACAGTTAGAACTGGATAATATTAACTTATTATATGTAGCATTAACACGGCCAAAAGAACAATTATATATAATATCAAAAAAAGCAGTAAATAAAAAAACAGGTGATGAAAGCGTGAATTTATTTTCAGGGTTTTTCATTAGTTTTTTAAAGAACATCGGAAAATGGCAGGATGATGTTCTTGATTATGAATTTGGTGAAGTAGCTAAAAAGTCGAGTCCAACAGTTATAAAAGAGACCAATAAGTTAAAGTTCATATCCTCTTCCAGGTTAGATCATAGTTTATCAGTACTTACTAAGGCTGGTTATTTGTGGGATACTGATCAAAAAGAAGCTATTGAAAAAGGAAATTTAATGCATTTGATTCTTTCAAAAATTTTATATCGAAGAGATGTAGATATTGTTTTTCAAGAATTTATTTCTAATGGGACATTAAATAAAGAGCAAGAAAAAGAGTTGAAACCTCTAGTAATTGATCTAGTAACAACTTCTGAATTAGCAATTTATTTTGAAGAATTTTTTGAAGTTTATAATGAGCGTTCAATTTTGTCTAAAAACGGAAATTTGTTAATTCCCGATAGAATTGTGTTTAAAGGAAAGAAAGCAACGATAATTGATTATAAAACTGGAGTGTTTGATAGGAAGCATGAAGAGCAAGTAAATAGATATGCCTTAATGCTCCAAGAAATGAATTATGAGATTGATAAGAAATTGTTAGTCTATTTAGATAGTGAAATTACAATAAGAGAAGTTAGGTGAAAGATGTAAAATAATTACATTTGCCAACATAAACCCATATAAAAATAAAAGGATCATGTACGGAAAAATAAAAGCACATTTAGAGAAAGAAATACAAGAGATAAAAGATAATGGTTTATATAAAAAAGAGCGTATTATAACATCTCCTCAAGATGCAGTAATTAAAATTTCTACAGGAGAAGAGGTAATTAATTTCTGCGCAAACAATTATTTAGGTTTATCATCACATCCTGAAGTTATCCAAGCGGCAAAAGATGCTATGGATACACATGGTTTTGGAATGTCTTCAGTGCGTTTTATTTGTGGGACACAAGATATTCATAAAGAATTAGAGCAAAAAGTAGCTAATTTTTATGGTACGGAAGATACCATATTGTATGCAGCAGCTTTTGATGCAAATGGAGGGGTTTTTGAACCACTATTAGGGAAAGAAGATGCTATTATTTCAGATTCTTTAAATCACGCTTCTATTATAGATGGTGTGCGTTTGTGTAAAGCAGCAAGATATCGTTACCAAAACAGTGATATGACTGATTTAGAAACGCAATTAATTGCTGCTAATGAAAATGGTGCACGTTTTAAAATAATAGTTACTGATGGAGTGTTCTCTATGGACGGTATTGTTGCACCATTAGATAAAATATGTGATCTAGCAGATAAGTATGATGCTTTAGTAATGATAGATGAATGTCACTCAGCAGGATTTATCGGAGAAACAGGAAGAGGAACATTGGAAGCTAAAGGTGTTTTAGACAGAATAGATATTATTACAGGTACCTTAGGGAAAGCACTAGGTGGTGCCATGGGAGGATATACTACAGGTAAAAAAGAAATTATTGACATCCTTCGTCAACGCTCACGGCCATACTTATTTTCAAATTCTTTAGCTCCAGCAATTGTAGGCGCGTCAATTAAAGTATTTGAAATGCTGGATACAGATACGGCATTGCGAGATAAATTAGAGTGGAACACAAATTACTTTAAAAAAGGAATGAAAGCTGCTGGCTTAGATATTGTTGATGGTGATTCGGCTATAGTGCCAGTAATGTTATATGACGCAAAGTTATCTCAAACAATGGCAGATATGTTATTAGAAGAAGGGATATATGTAATTGGGTTCTTTTATCCAGTAGTACCAAAGGATAAAGCAAGGATCAGAGTGCAATTGTCTGCAGCTCATGAGAAAGAACATTTGGATAAAGCTATTGAGGCATTCACTAAGGTAGCCAAAGAGTTAAAGGTTATTTAAAAAGAGTATTTATAGCTTGGTTGTTAATTAAAAAGGGAAAAATAATTCCTTAATTTTTTGTTAATAACTTTTTAGATACTACATTTGCTCTGATTAACACTTAAAATTAAATTTTATTAATATGAAACAATTTAGTAAATTATTAGTTGCATGCGCCTTAGTATTAGGGTTTGTAGCTAATGCACAAACTGAAGACAATCCATGGGCAGTTACAGTTGGAGCTAACGCTGTAAACTTTTTAGCTGCAGGAAATGATGGTCAAACTGGGAATGCAGGTCAAGAAGCAACTATGTTCACAGAATTTTTTAATGTAAAAGATCAGTGGAACTATATTCCAGCTATATCTCAGTTAACTGCTGCAAGATATATGGGAAGTGGTGTAAGTTTAGATCTTACTGGAACATTTAGTAAGTTATCTCAATATAACAACCATAGTCAAGAAGAAGATGATGTTGTGACGTTATTTGACCCAAATGATATCGATGGAGATTATTTCGGAGTTGATTTAGGTGTTAATTATCATTTGAATACTTTATGGAATGGTATGGAATGGTTAGACCCTTATGTAAGAGCTAATGCAGGTTACAACTGGATTGATTTTGGTAGTAATTCTATAGACGATTCTGGTTTAGTTGCTGGTGGAGGTTTAGGAATTAACTTCTGGTTAAATGAAAACATAGCGATTAAAGTACAGTCTGCTTACAAAAATAACTTTGCTGAAGAGTTAGAAGACGCAAACTATTTCCAAAACACATTAGGTTTAACTTTCGCTTTCGGAGGTTCTGATATTGATGGTGATGGAATATATGATAAAGATGACGCTTGTCCAGAAGTATTTGGATTAGAAGAATTCAAAGGATGTCCTGATACTGATGGTGACGGAATCGAAGATGCTAAAGATGCTTGTCCAGAAGTTCCTGGTACAGTTGAATTCAACGGATGTGCTGATACTGACGGTGACGGTGTTGCTGACCCTCAAGATGAGTGTGTTGATGTTGTTGGATTAAAAGAATTAAACGGTTGTCCTGATGCTGATGCTGATGGTCTTGCTGATGCTAAAGATGGTTGTCCTCAAGTAGCTGGTCCAGCTGCAAACAATGGATGTCCTTGGCCTGATACTGATGGTGATTCTGTATTAGATAAAGATGATCAATGTGTTGATGTTGCAGGAACTGTAGCTAACAACGGTTGTCCAGAAGCAACTGAAGAAGTAGTTAAGAAATTAAATGCTTATGCTAAAACAATCTTATTTGATTCAGGAAAAGCGTCTTTCAAAGAACAAGCTTTCGCAGCTTTAACTTCTATGAATGCAATCTTTAAAGAATACCCAACTGCAAAATTTGCATTAGGTGGTCATACTGATAGTGCAGGTGGTGCAAAAAGCAACCAAAAATTATCTGAAAACAGAGTAAATGCTGTAAGAGACTGGTTCGTCGCTAACGGAATTGCTGCTGACAGATTAACTGCTACAGGTTATGGAGAAACTACTCCAATTGATTCTAACAGAACAAGAGCTGGTAGAGCTAACAACAGAAGAGTAGAGGTTAAATTAGCTAACTAATTTAATTCTAAATATATTTTTAAAAGCGCCTCGATATCGAGGCGCTTTTTTTATTTTTACTACATGCAAAGTTTTATAGCCAAGTGTTTAGAAAAAATAGGAGCAGATAGCAGTACGATAAGCAATTCTGTTTTTGTATTACCTAGTAAAAGGGCTGGAGTATTTCTGAAAAAGGAATTATCAAATTACTACCAGGCTACTTTTTTTCTACCCAAAATAATAAGTATTGAAGAGTTTATAGAAGATGTTTCTGGACTAACTACTAGTAGTAATTTGGATACACTTTTTACTTTCTACAATGTATATGTTTTAATCATTCCAGATGAGTTAAAAGAATCTTTTGAATCGTTTTCAAAATGGGGACAAATTTTGTTGCATGATTTTAATGAAATTGATCGTTATGGGATAGATGCCAAGCAATTCTTTGCTAACCTGTCAAACATCAAGCAAATTGAAAACTGGTCGCCTAATGAAGAACCAACTGAGTTGATTAAAAACTATTTGGATTTTTGGAAAAATTCACATCAATATTATAAAGCACTACAATCTGAATTATTACAAAGTAACTCAGGCTATCAAGGGTTGGTATATCGTGAAGCATCAAATCAGATTGAACACTATATTCAAAACAATAAACAGCATCATTATTTTTTAGGGTTTAATGCCTTAAACGCTTCTGAAGAAACTATTTTTCAAGAAATGTTAAAGCAAGATCGAGCAACAGTTATTTGGGATACTGACAAATTGTTTTTTGAATCCAAAACTAATAGCTCAAGTCATTTTTTAAGAAAGTATCATACTGATTGGAGTTATTATATAAACAATAATTTTTCATTGATATCTGAAGAGTTTTCATTTAAGAAAAACATTGATGTTATCGCATTGCCAAAAAATATTGGGCAAGTAAAAAAAGTAGGTGAATTGTTAAGCCAATTATCATCAACAGAATTAAAAGAAACAGCAGTAGTTTTAGGTGATGAAAGTTTATTGTTACCACTTTTAAATTCATTGCCTAAAAATGTAACGGATATCAATATAACCATGGGAATGGCATTAAAAGATATTCCGTTAACTTCTTTTTTTGACAGTATCTTTCAACTCTATTTTAAGCAAAAGGGAGATCGATTTTATTATAAAAAACTCCTTCATTTTTTAAATAATAATTACACTAAGTTGTTGCTAGGAACTGATTCTGTAAGTAATTTGATTACATATATTCAACAGTATAATATTATCAGTATTACGAAAACGGAAGTAAATGAGGTATTACCAAGTAATGAGTTTTTGGAAATGATATTATCTCTAGGAAGTAAATCTATCTCGGAATGCATTTCGGTGTTTAAACGGGTTATTTTCGCTTTAAAAGAGAAGGTAGATGACCCATTGACAAACCAGTTGGATTTAGAATATCTATATCGCTTTAATGAGGTGTTTAATGTATTGGATGTTCTTCAAGAAAAATATAACTCAATAACTAGCATCGATGAGTTTTATCAAATTTATAAAGAAGTTTTAAGCTCTGAAACCCTAGATTTTAAAGGAGAGCCTGTACAAGGTTTACAAATAATGGGGATGCTAGAGTCGCGTGTATTAGATTTTAAACGAGTTATCCTTACCTCTGTTAATGAGGGAATATTACCATCAGGTAAAAGCAATAATTCCTTTATTCCTTTTGATTTAAAAATAGCCTTTAATTTACCCACCTATTATGATAAAGATGCAGTATATGCTTACCACTTCTTTCGACTTTTGCAACGAGCAACTGATGTTAGCTTAATTTATAATACTGAACCGGATGGATTAAATGCTGGTGAAAAGAGCCGTTTTTTATTGCAGTTAGAAGCGCTTATATCTGATCAACATAACACAAGTTATGAAGTTTGTTCGCCTGATATCCCAACTACTTCTCATGAATTACAAGTAATTCAGAAAGATGAAAATGTGATATTACGATTAAAAGAGATTGCCAAAAAAGGTTTTTCTCCATCAGCCTTAACTCAGTATATAAGAAACCCAATTGACTTTTATCAGCAAAAAGTATTACGGATTTATGAAGAGGATGAAGTAGAAGAAACGGTAGCAGCTAATACCTTAGGGACTATTGTTCACAATACGTTGGAGAATTTTTATAAGCCATTAGAAAATCAAATACTGACAAAGGATTTGGTTTTGCAAATGCAAAAACAAATTAATACTGAAGTGAGTAAGCAGTTTCAGTTAGAGTTCAAAAAAGGAGATATTACTAAAGGAAAAAATTTAATCATATATAATATTGCAAAACGCTATGTGTTTAATTTTTTAAAGCAAGAATTAAAATTGATAGCTGAAAGTAATGAAGTTATTATTCGACATATTGAGTCCGATTTACGTACTGAAATCAAAGTTTCTGGATTAGATTTCCCTATATATATTGCAGGAAAAGTAGATAGAATTGATGAGGTTGACGGGACAATTAGGATTATTGATTATAAAACAGGTAAAGTAGATCAAAGTAAGGTTGAATTGGTTAATTGGGAGGATGTCACAACGGATTATACTAAATACAGTAAGCCGTTTCAGATATTAATGTATGCATATATGATTCAATCTCAGAGACAATTTGCTAAACCGATAGAAGCTGGAATTATTTCGTTTAAAAACTTAAGTGCTGGATTTTTGAAATTTGCCAAAAAAGATAAAGCAGGTAGAGGGGCTACAAAAGATGTGCTCATCACTCAGGAAACGTTTGATAATTATTTGAGTGAGTTGTATCAGTTGGTGTTAGAAATATGTAATGTAAATATACCATTTACCGAAAAAGAAGTTTAGTATGATAAAGGAAACAAGCATTCTTCAAAGAGAAAATAGAAAGCCAATACTTTTAGATGTTTCATTTAACAAAAATGGAAAACAAAAACCCATACTAATTTTTTGCCATGGATACAAAGGATTTAAGGATTGGGGATGTTGGAATGTTTTTGCCTCAAACATTGCAAAAGAAGATCTTTTCTTTTTAAAGTTTAATTTCTCTCATAACGGAGGAACAATGGAACAACCAATCGATTTTCCGGATTTAAATGCTTTTGGAGAGAATAACTTTACTAAAGAACTAGATGATTTAGAAAAAGTGATATCGTGGATTACAAGCTCTGAAAATAAGTATTCAACCGAGGTAAATTCGCAAGATATTATTTTAGTTGGACATTCTAGAGGAGGAGGGATTGCAACCATAAAAGCATCGGAAGATAGCAGGGTAACAAAGGTAATTACATTAGCAGGAGCATCTGATTATAAATCAAGATTCCCCGTTGGCGATGAATTAGCGTATTGGCGAAAAAAAGGGGTTGCATATGTAGAAAATGCAAGAACGAAACAACAAATGCCTCATTACATTCAGTTTTATAATAATTTCATAGATAATGAAGCTCGTTTAACTATTTCAGAAGCTGCAAAAAAAATAAGCATACCACATTTAATTATTCACGGAACTACTGATGAAACAGTTCCATTTCAAGAAGCGGAGGCGTTACATACTTGGAATTCAGGAAGTGAGTTGTTTGCAATAGAGAATGCAAACCATGTCTTTGGAGGAAGTCACCCTTGGGAAAGTGATGTTTTACCGGAAGATCTTGAATTAGTAGCCAATGAAATTATAAACTTTAGTAACTAATGACAATTACAAAACCTACCACAGCTGATATTCCAGAATTATTAATGGTAACAAAGGCCTGCGCAAAAGCAATGATAGATAGCGGAATTTATCAATGGAATGACGATTACCCCTCTTATGAAGCTTTTGAAAAAGATATTGAAATAGGGCAATTATGGGTTATGAAAGATCAAAACACTATAGTGGGGTCTGTTGTGATTTCTGACATAATGGATGAAGAATATAAAGCTATTGAATGGTTAACTCCAAATGCTAAAAATGTATATATACATCGTTTGGCTATTCATCCTGAGCAACAAGGAAAAGGATTAGCTCAGAAATTAATGAACTTTGCTGAAAATTATGCTAAAGAGAATAAATATGCTTCTGTGCGTTTAGATACATTTAGTATTAATAAGCGAAATAATGTTTTTTATCAAAAAAGAGGTTACGAAAAATTAGGAGATGTATATTTTCCTAATCAAAGTGAATACCCGTTTCACTGTTATGAATTAGTACTTTAAACCCACCATGGGGTTGCTTCTTGACGCATCCCCAATAGGAAAATAATAGTTTTAATGTATGTCCTGAATATTTGTATTTAGGCATTTAATTTATTCATTTAATTGAAAGTAGACTTAAGTTTTAAAGGAATTAATAAATTGGCAATACCCGCATTGATTGCTGGAATTGCAGAGCCTATCATTTCTGCTACCGATTTAGCAATTATTGGAAACTTACCCAATCATAGTGCTGAAGCTGCAGCAGCAGTGGGTTTAGTATCGGTATTTTTAAATGCTTTAATATGGATGCTAGGACAAAGTAGAAGCGCTATTTCATCCATAGTATCTCAATATTTGGGTGCGGGAAAATTAGCTGAAGTTAAAAACTTGCCTATTCAAGCGATACTCATCATTATAGGTATAAGTGTATTCATACTAAGTGTTACCTATCCTTTTGCTAGAGAAATTTTTAGTTTATATAACGCTAAAGGTCTCATGTTGGATTATTGTGAAGACTATTATCAAATTAGGGCCATTGGTTTTCCTATGATTTTGGTCACGTTTGCTGTAATGGGAACATTTAGAGGGTTACAAAACACGTATTACCCTATGCTGATAGCGTTAACAGGTTTGGTAGTAAACTTAGGATTGGATGTGATTTTAGTATTCGGTATTGAGGGGTATCTTGCTCCTTTAGGGTTGAAAGGAGCTGCGTATGCAAGTGTAATTTCACAAGCTGTAATGGTATTACTGTCATTTTATTTTCTCATTAAAAAAACATCAATAATTATTAGGTTTAGTCTTCCTTTTAATAAAGAAATAAAGAATTTAATGATAATGATTCTCAATCTTTTTGTGAGAACGCTAGCGTTAAATGTTGCATTGAATTTGTCAAGTTATTTTGCAGCAAGTTATGGTGTAGAATATATTAATGCTTATACAATAGCTGTAAATATTTGGTTTATTTGTGCATTTGTAATTGACGGATATGCTAGTGCAGGAAATATGATTTCTGGAAAATTATATGGTGCTAATGATGTAGAAAATTTAATTGTACTTAGAAAAAAATTAACCAAATACGGATTAGTCGTAGGATTGTTGTTGTTACTTGTTTTAGGCGTTTTTTATTATCCTATAGGGAGATTGTATTCTAATAATGAATTGGTTCGAGAGCAATTTTATAACACCTTCTGGATAGCCATAGCAATGCAGCCTTTGTGTGCTGTAGCCTTTATTTATGACGGGATGTACAAAGGAATGGGAAAGATGAAAACACTCCGTAATTTATTATTACTAACCACGTTTTTAGGGTTTATACCAGTGTTGCTTATTGCAAATTATTTCGACCTGATGCTATACGGTGTTTGGTTGGCTTTTGTTGTTTGGATATTTTTAAGAGGACTCATATTAAAATTAGATTTCAAAAAATCAATTATTAAAGAAATGAGTAGAGGTGTTTAAAAAAAATCACTAGCATGGGCTATAAATTTCCAAACAAATAGGACTGCAAAACATGAAGCCACAATAAATTTTATAAAGACCGAACTTAGTAATCCTAATAAAGATCCAAAAGCTGCTTTTACAGCTATATTAGATTTTGTTCCGTAAAGTAATTCACCAGTTAAGGCTCCTAAAAACGGGCCTATGATTATACCAAAAGGAGGAAAAAAGAAAATACCAATTAGTAATCCTACGGTAGTTCCGATAACGCCATATCTAGAGCCTCCAAAACGTTTTGCCCCCATTGCTGGGATAAAATAATCTAAGATAAATATAGTAAGCGCTAGGACTAATGTAATTCCTAACACGGTATAGCTCATAGGCACCGCATCTGTAAAATATAAAAACAATAATCCAAACCAACTGGTAATAGGGCCTGGAAGTATTGGAATGAAACTACCAATTATTCCCCCAATAATTAATATAAAACCAACTATAATAAAGACTATATCCATGTTTTGTTTTGTCCCACCTGTGGGCTTAATTCTCCGAGGCTTGTTTCGAACGAAAAATGTTATTGTTAATTAAGACCTCATGTGTTTGCACAGAGGACATTGATTTATTAGACGTCCCATTTGTCATTTTGTTACAACTTTGTAACTAAAAAATTAGTTTAAACTATATAATTAGTTACATTTGTATAACTAAGTTTTTAGTTTAAAGGATTAAAATCAAGAAATATGAAGCAGTTAACTAGAGCAGAAGAAGAAGTAATGCAGCATTTATGGAGTTTAAATGAAGCATCAGTAAAAGAAATTATTGCTTTGTTTCCTGAACCTAAACCAGCATATAATACCGTATCTACAATTGTAAGAATATTAGAAACTAAGGAGTTTGTTAGTCATAAGCAAAAAGGTAAAGGATATATATACTTTCCTCTAGTAGCTAAAGAAAAGTATAGCAAACAATCGGCTCATAAACTAGTAGAAGGTTATTTTCAAGGTTCTTTTAAAAGCATGGTGTCATACTTTACCAGAAATAATGATATTTCTGTAAGTGATTTGGAGGCGATATTAAAAGAGTTGAATTCTAAAAAGAAATAGCATGCAAACGATCATATTACAAATACTTATTTTTCAATTATGCTTTTTAGTAGTTTATGAATTGCTATTAAGAAAGGAAACTTTTTTTAATTGGAATAGGGCATATTTACTAATCACATCAGTAGTGTCGTTGGTAGTTCCGTTTATCAAGTTAAAGTCGTTTGCTACAGTTATTCCACCCGAATTAATGATTAATCTTCCTGCTGTAGTGTTAGGAGAATCAAAACCAATACAACCCAGTTTAATTGAAAGTACAGATGTTGCTACGTTGGCTAGTGAATCTAGTTTTTCAATAGCATTACTTTGGTATGTAGGAGTTGCTTTTTTTGGAGGTTTATTGGTGTTTAAATTATTAAAAATATGGAGGTTCAAACAATCTTGTAAAGCAATACAAAAGCAAGGGTATTCCATAGTAATGTTAAATAATTCAGAAGACGCCTTCTCTTTTTGGAACCATATATTTTTAGGAGATCGATTAGAAAGCACTCAAAAAGAAAGTATTTTAAAACACGAGAAAGTTCATGTACAAGAAAAGCATACACTAGATTTATTATGGTTTGAAATCTTACGAATTGTATTCTGGTTTAATCCCTTAGTATATCTCTATCAAAAGAGGATCACAGAAGTACACGAGTTTATCGCCGATAAATGTGCTTCAAAACAACAACATAACTATTATGAAAACTTGCTAGCGAAGACATTTAACATCGCACAATTTTCAGTAGTCAATCAATTTTATTCATCATCATTAATCAAAAAACGTATCATTATGTTAACAAAAGAAAAATCAAACAAAACAAAATTAGTAAAGTACATCACCATTATTCCAATTGTATTAGGCATGTTGGTATACGTGTCATGTACAGATGCTTTAGAAATAGAAAACACAACGGAAACAGCTCTGAGTTCAGAAACTACAGTGTTAGAAGATGTTTACAGAATTGTTAATAAGGAATTACCTAATGATACAAATGAATCAGATATTTCAGATGAAATATTCGAAAAAATATCTAAAAAAATAAAGGATTATTCAGTTGAAAATAAATCAAAAATAGAAGCAACTGATTTGAATAAATATTTACTATATTCTATGATGCTAGAGTATGAGAAAAAAGCATTAATGGATTATACTGATAGAGACTGGGAAATAGAAGTGTTTAAAATAGGAGAAAATTGTGTCAATACACTATTGAAAAGGCGTGATTTTCTTAGAGAGTCCGATTTTAAAAATGCGATGTCAAAATTAACATCGAGAATGTTTAAAATAAACAAACTGGAAGAACTTAACTTTGTATTACCAAATGAAAATGAAATTAAAGAGTTGTACGAAAAGAAAGGGAAAGCACTCTATGAAGAATACCTTAAAAATGTAAAAGAAGGTACTGTTCCAAATTTTGAAGGAGAAGTATCATTTAAAATTTTAGATCAAGCTCCAATTTATCCAGGCTGTGATGAAAGCGCTACTTTGGAGGCATTAAAAAAATGTTTTAGCATGGGTATCGCGAAACATATCAATGAAAATTTCAATACAGATATAGCAAAAACACACAACTTAATCGGGAGGCAAAAAATATACATAGCGTTTAAGGTTGATGAACAAGGTAATCTTAAAGATATAACAGCTCGAGGGCCTCATGAAGCTTTAGTAGCAGAAGCAAAACGTGTAATGAGTTCATTACCTGCTTTAAAACCTGGTATACATAACGGAAAAGCGGTTACAGTAAAATATTCAATTCCAGTTATCATTATGGTAAACCAATAACAGTAAATTATTCAATACCAGTTATTTTTAATGTACAATAAATGAGGAAAATAATAGTACTACTTATAGCAATAGTATCAATTAAAGCCGAAGCACAGTCTTCGGCTTTAACGGTTGCTGATAGTTTGTTTCAATTAGGGAATTATAGTAAGGCCATTTCGGTTTATGAAAAGGATGTCGATAAAAGCACGTATACACAAACTAAAATTGCAAAAGCATATGTTGGCTTAGGAGCATATAGAAAAGCGATACCGTATTATGAAAATATTGTTTTAAAAGATAGTACACTGTTAATTACACAATACGAATTGGGGAAATTATATTATAAAATTAAAGCTTCAGAAAAAGCATTTAGATGTTTTACGAGTCTTATTAAATACGACAAACAGAACCCTAATTTTCACTATCAATTAGGTTTAGTGCAATTGCAAGCCAAGGATGTTAACTATATAAAATCCTTTAAAAAAGTTGTTGCAATAGATCCCTTCCATTTGAAGGGTATAAAGCAATTATGTAAGTATTATCTGAAAAAAGGAAGTTGGACTTCTTTTGAGAAATATAGTTCCATAGGATTACAAAACTATCCAGAAAATGAAATTTTAATCAACTACAAAGCACAAGCTTGTTTTAATCAGGGACACTATAATAAAGCTATTCTATACTTTACCAAATTATATGAAACTGATCCAGGAAATAAATTTGTTTTGTATCGTTTAGGTTTGGCAAATCATATGTTATTGAAATATGATAATGCCATTTTATTTTATGAAAAGGCAATTGAAGAAGATAGTACTAATGGTGATTACCACACCCAAATTGGGTTGGCGTATTTGGGTAAAGAGTCTTTTGAAAAGTCACGTCTACATTTATTACAGGCTTTGGTTTTTAATGGTGTAAAGGTAGATAGTGAGTATTACAATTTAGGAATATGGCATAAGGAACAAAAGCAATATGGTAAGGCAATGCAACTATTTCAGAAAGCTTTTAAGGAGAATAGGTATAACTACAAAGCTAAATTTGAACAAGCAATTTGTGCCGATAATTATTATAAAGATAACGATAGTAAATTAGAATTGTACCAAGATT
>Ga0209395_1002957_pt1 | contig 21566 bp, 14 predicted proteins | sample GOMGulsemesocosm_3_FD_184635 | JGI IMG/M metagenome (GOLD analysis project Ga0209395, IMG submission 184635) | Methane-oxidizing microbial communities from mesocosms in the Gulf of Mexico - GOM9D Gulf of Mexico (SPAdes) (version 2) | ecosystem: Environmental > Aquatic > Marine > Cold seeps... | reverse complement strand
TTATCATTAGAAAATACTATTGGTGGTAAAGTTTTACCCCTTGAGTATTTAGCCCAAGCACAAGCGTTAGCATTTGATCATGGATTACGCATTCACCTTGATGGTGCGCGTGTTTTTAATGCTGCGGTTAAACTGAATGTCGATGCAAGTGAGATCACCCAATATTTTGATTCTGCATCTATCTGTTTATCGAAAGGACTTGCTGCACCGGTTGGTTCATTATTACTTGGTTCTGAGTCATTAATTCGCAGTGCAAGACGCTGGCGGAAGATGTTGGGTGGCGGTATGCGTCAAGCGGGTATTCTTGCCGCTGCAGGTATTTTAGCCTTAGATGAGCAAATTGATAAGTTAGCGATTGATCATGAAAACACACAATATTTAGCGGAACAATTATTGACACTGCCTGAGTTCACTTTTGATTTAGACAGTGTGCAAACCAACATGATATTTACTCAGTATTCCGGTAAAGATGGCAAAGCATTATCGGCATACTTACGCACTAAAGGCATCATTATTAGTGCGGGTTCAGCGATTCGTTTTGCTGTACACCAAGATATTACAGTCGACGCAATCGACTTATTAATTGCAGAGATCAAGCATTTTAATGCAATGTAAACCTAAGTCTTATTTCACATAAATAAGGCAGATATATACCCAAGCATCTTGAAGTAGTTTGGGTATAACTATAATTATTATAATAAAGGTAGTGTCGGAGTTATCATGTCAGATAAAACAACAGCAGTAGCAAAGAAGCAAAAATTGAAATTAGATAAATCGAGAATACCGACAGGTAGTTTGGTTTTACGTACTTTGGCAATGCCTGCTGATACCAATGCAAATGGTGATATTTTTGGTGGCTGGATCATGTCTCAAATGGATATTGCTGGCGGTATTTTAGCGAAGGAAATTGCACAGGGCAGGGTGGCCACTATTTCTGTCGATGGGATGACATTTCATCAACCGGTCGCGGTTGGTGATGTGGTTTGTTGTTATGGTACATGTTCTCGTATTGGTAATTCATCGATGACAATAAAGTTAGAAATTTGGGTTAAACCTGTGATTAATGCGCCGAAATTTAACTATCGTTATATTGTTACCGAAGCTACATTTACCTATGTCGCGATTGATGATAATGGTAAGTCTCGCCGTATCGAGCGTACTTGTGCTGTCGAATAATTGATATCAAGAATAATACTTGATATATAAGCGGAATATTTTTTGATAAATATTCTGCTACTTCCTGCATTCTACTTCCTACCTTAATTGCTAAATAAAATGCGTTAGACTCTGTTTGATATCGACGATTAATTCATCGAGTAAGCTAGCTACTAAACATTGAGTTTTCAGTATAAAAACAATTGAAGTAAACTTATTAACAATAGAGTCTGATAATCATTATCTGGTCTGACCTTGTTTGGTTTTATCGTATTTTATTACTATTCTAGGAATGTCACTGTTTTTTTTAATAATTGCCTTTCAAAAGTGGAATTCCAGACTAACCTTATTTCTACTGAATTATTTTGTAATAACAATTTGTTTCTAGTTAGTTCTATAGTTGTTGCTAGGTATGTTTAATTTGTAAGCGTGGTTTCATGTGGAGAGACTCGCTTGGGGAGATAGAAAAATGGAATTATCTAACGAGTCGAATGCACTAGACGTATACATGTATCAAGTAAACCGAAGCAGTAAATTATTAACTAAAGAAGAAGAATATGAAACGGCGGTTGCTTCTCATGAAGGTGATGTAAAAGCCAGACAACGTATGATCCAATCGAATTTACGCCTAGTGATTAATATTGCCAAACGTTACCAGCATACTTCATTACCGTTAGTTGATATTATCCAAGAAGGGAATACTGGACTGATCCACGCGGTCGAAAAATTCGATGCAACTAAAGGTTTTCGTTTTTCCACTTATGCCGTTTGGTGGATCAAGAATAATATTGAACGCTTTATTATGAACCAGTCACGGACTATCCGTGTACCAATTCATATTGGGAAAGTATATAAACGCATTTTAAAAACCGCACGTGAACAAGAATTAGACTTGCAATGTAACCATGATGTGATGGCATTGGCAGAAATACTGGAAATGCAACACACACAAGTTACTGAAGTGTTATCCTATTATTTCAATGAAGCAAGTTTAGATAAAACGATCGTCACTGATCGTGATTCAAGTACCGCTTTGGTTGATATGCTAGAAGATTATTCTATTTGCAAACCGAACGATGAACTCGAAGATGCTGATACTTTATGTTATTTGGATGAAGTGCTAGGCCATTTATCTGAGCGTGATAGAAAAATCATTGAATTGAGATTCGGATTAGGTGAAGAAGATCCGCTGACTCTACATGTTATCGGCGAACGTCTATCCATGTCGAGAGAACGAATTCGCCAAATTATTAATTTTAGTTTACAGAAAATTCAGCCTGAGTTACTGCAAAATACAGTACAAAAACAAGATTATCTTAATTAAATAATCACCTTGCTGCTCACTAATTTTCTGTGTATATAAAAAGGAATATATTTTCAGCTATTATCGTTATCTTTAGTTTTTTTCTTTAGATTATGATAGCTTAGCCGAGTATATTCCTTCGTCATTTTAGCCCGTCCAGTTGTTACGACAGGTAGCATACTGCACTCTTTCATACATATGAGATATCAATGAGCACAACAAACCGTCCTCTGTATTTACCCTACGCTGGCTCTGCACTATTAGAAACCCCTTTATTAAATAAAGGTAGTGGTTTTAGTGCAATTGAGCGCCTAAGTTTCAACCTTACGGGCTTAATTCCCCCGATGGTTGAGTCTATTCAAGAACAATCTGAACGTGCTTATAAGCAGTTTTCAGGTTTTGAGAGTGCGATGGATAAACACGTTTATTTACGTAATATCCAAGATACCAATGAAACACTATTTTACCGTTTAGTTGATAATCATCTTGAAGAGATGATGCCTATTATTTATACGCCAACCGTTGGTGCCGCGTGTCAGCAGTTCTCAGATATTTACCGCCGTGCTCGTGGTTTATTTATCTCTTACCCTGAACGTGAAAACATCGATGATATTTTACATAATGTGAATAAACAGAATGTAAAAGTTATCGTAGTAACGGATGGTGAGCGTATTCTTGGTTTAGGTGACCAAGGTATCGGTGGAATGGGGATCCCCATTGGTAAGTTATCGCTATATACTTCATGTGGTGGTATTAGCCCCGCTAACTGTTTACCAATTGTGCTTGATGTTGGTACTAACAATGAAAATCGTTTACAAGATCCAATGTACATGGGCTGGCGCAAGCCGCGTATCGATCAAGACAAATATAATGAGTTCTTAGACTTATTTATTGATGCAGTCAAACGCCGCTGGCCAAATGTGTTATTGCAGTTTGAAGATTTTGCACAACAAAATGCAATGCCATTATTACAACGTTATAAAGATGAAATTTGTTGTTTCAATGATGATATCCAAGGCACTGCTGCCGTTACATTAGGTAGCTTAATGGCTGCTTGTCGCGCTGCGAAAACCAAACTAAGTGAACAGAAAGTTACCTTCTTAGGTGCGGGTTCTGCAGGTTGTGGCATTGCCGAACAAATCGTTGCCCAAATGAAGTCTGAAGGTCTTTCTGATGGTCAAGCGCGTGCACGTGTATTCATGGTTGACCGTTTTGGTGTACTCACAGACAAAATGCCAAATCTACTCGATTTCCAGCAGAAACTTGTACAGCATCAAGGTTTACGTGACGAGTGGGAAATTGACAGCGATGTGATCTCACTACTCGACGTGATGACACATGCTAAACCATCTATTCTAATTGGTGTATCAGGGCAGCCGGGTCTGTTTACTGAGCAAGTCATTAAAACGATGGCTGCAAATACTGAGCGTCCGATTATATTCCCGTTAAGTAACCCGACATCACGAGTTGAAGCTACGCCACAAGATCTTATCCGCTGGACAGAAGGTCGTGCATTAGTAGCAACTGGTAGCCCGTTCCCAGCGGTAAGTTATGGTGATGAATTGATCACTATTGCACAGTGTAACAATAGCTACATTTTTCCAGGTATAGGTTTAGGTGTGCTGGCTGCAAAAGCGACGCGTGTAACAAATGCAATGTTAATGGCGGCAAGTCGTGCATTAGCAGATTGTTCACCGTTAGGTCGTGATGGTGAAGGTCCATTATTACCGCCACTAACGGACATTCATTCGGTAAGTAAAGAGATTGCTTTCTGGGTAGCTAAAACAGCACAACTGCAAGGTGTTGCTCTGCAGACTTCTGATGAAGCGATCCGTAACAAGATTGAAAAGAGCTTCTGGTTACCAGAGTATCGTGAATATAAGCGTGTTGCTAACTAGTTTATACCGCTAAATATGCAATGCATATAGGTATTCTATACTGATGTTAAAAAAAACCAGCTACTTTAGCTGGTTTTTTTTATCAAGTTTATTGGTTATATGTTGCAATAAGTCGTGCTGCGTAACAATTTTGCAAAAAATACTTGTGTATTTGCCATATACTTCTGGCTTGATCAGCTATGTTTAGTAGAATGCGTGGCGTTTCTCTATCAAATTGACATTAACCTTAGGAGTTGGCCAGATGACCACATCATTTTATTCGCAAATTCAATCTCAGCTAGAACAAACTAAAGCTGATGGCCTTTATAAAAACGAACGAGTGATTACTTCAGCCCAAAATGCCAACATTCAAGTGGCAGGTAATGAAGTTGTTAACTTCTGTGCGAATAACTATTTAGGTTTGGCTAACCATACAGACTTAATTGCGGCTGCACAATCAGGTTTAGATAGCCACGGTTTTGGTATGGCGTCAGTACGCTTTATCTGTGGTACACAAGACAAACATAAAGAATTAGAAAGCAAGATCAGTACTTTCCTTGGTATGGAAGATACTATCTTATATACGTCTTGTTTTGATGCAAACACGGGTTTATTCGAGACGTTATTAAGTGCAGAAGATGCCATTATCTCTGACGAACTAAACCACGCGTCAATCATTGATGGCGTACGTCTATGTAAAGCAAAACGCTTCCGTTACAAAAATAACAACATGGCATCACTAGAAGAGCAACTTATTGCTGCTGATGCTGCAGGTGTGCGTCACAAGCTGATCGCAACTGATGGTGTATTCTCAATGGATGGCGTGATCGCTAATCTACAAGGTGTTTGTGACCTTGCAGATAAGTACAACGCATTAGTGATGGTTGACGATTCACACGCTGTTGGTTTTGTTGGTGAAGGCGGCCGTGGTACTCCTGAACATTGTGGCGTAATGGATCGTGTTGACATCATCACGGGTACATTAGGCAAAGCATTAGGTGGCGCGTCAGGCGGTTACACATCAGCTAAAAAAGAAGTTGTTGACTGGTTACGTCAGCGTTCACGTCCATACTTATTTTCAAACTCGGTTGCGCCTGCGATTGTTGCTGCATCAATTCGTGTTATCGATATGATGGAAGAAGGTCATGATTTACGTGCAAAAGTTAAATCAAATGCAGAACATTTCCGCCGTGAAATGGGCGCAGCTGGATTTACACTTGCAGGTGCTGACCACGCAATTGTACCGGTAATGATTGGCGATGCTGCATTGGCTGCTGAAATGTCAGAGCGTTTATTAGCAGAAGGCATTTATGTAATTGGCTTCTCTTTCCCAGTGGTTCCACATGGTAAAGCACGTATCCGTACACAAATGTCAGCAGCGCACAGCATAGAACAAATTGATATTGCAATTGCTGAATTTACCCGTATTGGTAAAGATCTTGGCATCATCTAAATAAGTGGATTAAAGAAAATGAAAGCACTAGCAAAATTAAAACCTGAACAAGGTATTTGGATGACAGATGTGGAAAAGCCAACGCTTGGCCACAATGATTTGTTAATCAAGATCCGAAAAACCGCTATTTGTGGTACAGATATCCATATTTATAACTGGGATGAATGGTCACAAAAAACGATCCCAGTACCTATGGTTGTAGGTCACGAGTATGTAGGTGAAGTTGTTGGCATCGGCCAAGAAGTTCGTGGTTTCACATTAGGTGATCGTGTTTCTGGTGAAGGTCACATTACGTGTGGTCACTGTCGTAACTGTCGTGCAGGTCGCACACATTTATGCCGAAATACAACAGGTGTTGGTGTTAATCGTGAAGGCGCATTTGCTGAATATTTAGTCATTCCTGCATTTAACGCATTCAAACTACCAGATGATATTTCTGATGACATGGCTGCAATCTTTGACCCATTTGGTAACGCTGTACACACTGCCTTATCATTTGATGTGGTTGGTGAAGATGTATTAATTACTGGTGCTGGCCCAATTGGTATCATGGCTGCAGCAGTATGTAAGCACGTTGGTGCACGTAATGTTGTGATCACGGATGTGAATGAATTCCGTTTAGACCTCGCTCGTAAAATGGGTGTTACACGTGCGGTTAACGTAATCACAGAGTCACTTAAAGATGTGATGGATGAACTGAAAATGACAGAAGGCTTCGATGTTGGCCTTGAAATGTCAGGTGTGCCATCTGCATTTAGCGATATGCTAGACAAGATGAATCATGGCGGTAAAGTTGCTATGTTGGGAATTCCACCTAATGACATGAGCATCGAATGGGGGAATGTTATCTTTAAAGGTCTAGTCATTAAAGGTATCTATGGTCGTGAAATGTTTGAAACTTGGTACAAAATGGCTGCATTAATCCAGTCAGGTTTAGACCTAACGCCAATTATCACGCATAACTTCCCAATTGATCAATTCCAAGAAGGTTTTGATATTATGCGTTCTGGTATGTCAGGTAAAGTTATCCTAGATTGGGATTAAGCTAATATCTTTATGACATAATACTGTTGAAAGGGTAAGTCTGATTATGTCTGGCTTGCCTTTTTTTATGCGCGGTATTTTTATTTTATCTTATCTTTATACAAGTATTATAGTTATATCATAAAAATGTTATAGTATAACAAGTTGTTTCTTTTATAGTGAATAGTAATTACAAATGACGATCCCTTCCTCTTCATTCGAACCTTCTTTTTTCCAGTCCTATTTGCGCTACATCTTAGCGTATCTAATGGTCGTTGGTTCATTTATTGCGTTTTGGTATTATGATTCATCGCCGTGGACCTCGGCAGAGTATTACTATATAGAGCAGTTTACTACATGTGTTTTCAGTGACCCATCAACTGAAATCGAAACCACATTTAAGGATGTCACTATTTATCATGCGAATAGTCTTTCGTTATTGATTAACACTGCCGAGATTACTATTAGTTATCATGACTCAGAGGTAGACTGCACATAAATTAGCGTCTCAATCTTTATACCATATGTATATTGTGACGAGTATTGGAAATATTATACGATTGATGGTGGCTTTTGTTATGGTATTATCTTTATAAATTACACGTATTGTAGATATTCATGACTGAAGACATCACTGAAAACAGTAGCCCTTTAAGCAATTTAGATATTAATTTAGCCCTTACTCCAGAACAGATTCAAGCTGATGAGCGCTGGATGCAACACGCTATTATGTTAGCAGGGAAGGCCGAAGCTATTGATGAAGTTCCCGTGGGAGCTGTCATTGTACTCGATGATAAAATCATCGGGGAAGGTTGGAATCAATCGATTCATTTACATGATGCGACGGCCCATGCCGAAATCATGGCATTACGTGAAGCGGGTAAAAAAGTCGAGAACTACCGACTCATTGATGCCACCTTGTATGTCACGTTAGAACCATGCTCTATGTGTGCAGGTGCGATGGTACACAGTCGAGTGAAACGTTTGGTGTATGGTGCGGTAGATTTGAAAACGGGTGCGGCGGGGTCAGTATTTAATTTGGTCGATCATCCAAAATTGAATCATCAAATTGAAGTGCATTCAGGGGTTTTTGCTAGTGAGACCGGCGCATTATTGAGTGAATTCTTTAGACGTCGCCGGAAAGAAAAAAAAGCCCTGAAGCTTTTACAAAAAGGTTAAGCTCGTACAGCGGGCTAGCCGTCAAAGTTGGCCTCTTGTTCATTTTGTAAAAAGAATGAACGCTGGCGATTAAGTAGTGAACGGTTTATTCTTGAACGTGATATTTGGCGTCTTGGTGTTTTAATTTTTAATCTTGCTCTGTTCTTCAGCATCTTGTTTTCCTTTGATTTCGCTGCCTAGTCCTAGGCGTTCTTTTGTCTTTATGTTCATTAACATACAGTAATATAAATAATATGCACATGAAACTTTTATGTCAGTTTTATGCGTATAGTGTGACAACAGACGGGTGTTATTCTATATCTGTTATCATCAGTGTTAGCCCTGTTTCAGTTGAAAGTTCAAAACCGACATCACGGGCGACTTGCTCGGTCATATTAATCTGTTCATCAAACCAACGTAAGCTATCGTAATATTTACGAATATTACTCACGTACTTGACGGCCTCATTACCTCGAGCATAGCCAAAGCGCGTATATTTATACCATTTAGGTTGTTGTAATAGTGGGATGATCGCTTTGACTTCCGCCCAGCTGTTCTCATTTCCACCCAATTTTTCAGTGATCTTTCTTGCATCTATTAGATGGCTATAACCTATATTATAGGCGGCTAATGCAAACCAGGGTTTTTCATGCTCAGAAATAGTATCGGGTAAACGCTTGATCAGTTTTGCTAAGTAGGCTGAACCAGCTCGCACACTTTGTTCTGCATCAATACGTGAGGTGACACCAAATTCTCTCGCGGTTGGCCAAGTAAGCATCATCATGCCGCGTACACCCGTTGGTGAGCGTGCTTTGGGGTTCCAATGGGATTCTTGGTAGCTGACCGCTGCGAGTAAGCGCCAATCGAGCTCTCCAGCATATTGACGGAACAGTCCTTCGTATTTAGGTAATTGTGAATTTACGCGACGTAAGAAAGTACGCGTGTCGACAAAATCAAAGGTATCAATATGACCAAAGTACTTCTCTTGTAGTTGCTCCATTGCGCCGCTGACTTGCTGCAAGGTAAAAAAGGCAAGCACGGCATTGGCTAAGCTATCATCGTTATTTTTTTCCATCAACCAAACAATATCGAGATCGTCTTCTAGTACGAAGGCTTTATTCAGGTGTGGGTAATAGTACTGATGTTGAGATAAGGAGGTATCATCTGCAATCGCCAATTTGATAGTACCTTCTTCTAAATTACTGAATAAAATATCTTCGTCGGGGAAGGTTTTATAAGTCAGGTTTAGTTCGGGATAATCATGCTGTAGTTGCTGTAAATATTCTTCATGGCTTGAACTTTTTACCACATAAATAGGATCGTTTATCTGTTGTAAGTTACGTGGTCTAAGACTGCCTTTACGATAGATGAGAAGTTGTTTTACTTGATAGTAACTTGGTCCCATTCGATATTCTTTTAGGCGTTTTTCGGTACGTGTTAAACCACCCGCAGATAAAGCGATGGGTTTAACTTTCGTATTTTTACTTTCCAGCATACTTTTCAGTGAATGGTGCGGATGAATCACTAATTTAACACCGAGATAATCACTAAATTGTTTCAATAACTCATATTCAAGACCCGCTGGCTTGTTACCTTCTAGGTAGTAGTTGGCAGGGCCATAAATGGTATTGATATGTAATTCTCCCGCATCTTGGATCTTTTCTAACTGAGTACGCTCATCCTTTTCTTGAATGCAGCCGGAAACAACCAGGCTCAAAATAATGATTAAGCTGGGTTTTAAAAAGAGTTGTAAGCGAGTGAAAAATACCTGCAAGTAAGCACCTTTTTGTATGAAAATATAAATATACATATTGGATCTATCTTTATAGCGTTTTCATTGCCATTACACAACCGTTAATCACAATGAGCTGTATAAAAAAACAGTGTTAGTATTTATGCGTGAAATGACAATGTTATCAATACTGTTAACGATGTTATCGACTAAGGATTGAAAAAAAAGATTAGTAAATTAACTTGTTGGTCATGTAACGCTATCGTTATTGTAATTATTTGCATATAATGACCGGGATTTTTCCCCAGTAACCCTTTTAGTGAGAAAAAGTTAATGCATATAATGCGAGGAGCGCCAGCGCTTTCTGAGTTTCGTACTAATAAATTAGTCGAACGTTGTAATGATGTAGGATTATCGGATATAACAATTTACGCGGAGTACATTCATTTTGCTGATGTAACAGCCCCGCTCAGTGACAATGAACGGAGTGTCCTGGAAAAGTTGTTGACCTACGGGCCAAGAATTGCAGAGCACGCTCCCGAAGGAACTCTCCTTCTCGTCACTCCTCGTCCCGGCACTATCTCTCCTTGGTCTTCTAAATCTACCGACATCGCAATCAACTGCGGCCTTTCTAAAATAAAACGTCTTGAACGTGGCATCGCTTACTACATATCTTCATCTACACCACTTACACCAACCCAACTACAAACTGCAGCAAGTCTTGTGCACGACCGTATGATGGAAGTTGTATTTGATTGTTTAGATGCAGCTGAACAATTATTTGTTCAAGCACAAGCGCGTCCGTTAAAGTCGGTTGATATCTTAGAGGGTGGCCGTGAGGCACTTGTTGATGCGAATGTTAAATTAGGTTTAGCACTGGCTGAAGATGAAATCGATTATTTGATTGCGAGCTTTACTCAATTAAAGCGTAATCCAAATGACATCGAATTAATGATGTTTGCTCAAGCAAACTCAGAGCATTGTCGTCATAAGATTTTTAATGCTGATTGGACTATTGATGGCCAAGAGCAAGAAAAATCATTATTCAAGATGATCAAGAACACCTTCGAACAAACAGGTGATCATGTTTTATCTGCATATAAAGATAATGCTTCTGTGATGGAAGGTTCAAAAGCCGGCCGTTTCTTCCCTGATCCACAAACTCACCAGTATGAATATCACCAAGAAGATATCCAAATTCTGATGAAAGTTGAGACGCACAATCACCCAACTGCAATTTCGCCTTGGCCAGGTGCCGCGACGGGTTCAGGTGGTGAAATCCGTGATGAAGGCGCAACGGGTCGTGGTTCGAAACCAAAAGCAGGTTTAGTTGGCTTTACGGTATCTAATTTACGAATTCCAGAATTTGAGCAGCCATGGGAAACCGACTTTGGTAAGCCTGGTCGTATTGTTAGTGCATTAGACATTATGCTAGAAGGTCCTTTGGGTGGCGCAGCATTTAATAACGAATTTGGTCGTCCTAACCTATTAGGTTATTTCCGTACTTATGAAGCTGAAGTTAACAGCCATAATGGTGTGGAAGTACGTGGTTACCACAAGCCGATTATGCTGGCTGGTGGTTTGGGTAATATCCGTGACCAACACATTAAAAAGGGTGATATCCCAGTAGGCGCGAAACTTATCGCACTGGGTGGTCCTGCAATGAACATTGGTTTAGGTGGCAGTGCTGCTTCATCGATGGATTCAGGTCAATCACACGAAGATTTAGATTTTGCTTCTGTACAGCGTGAAAACCCAGAAATGGAACGTCGTTGTCAAGAAGTTATCGACCGCTGCTGGCAGCTTGGTGAAGACAATCCAATTGCCTTCATTCACGATGTGGGCGCGGGTGGTTTATCAAACGCATTCCCTGAACTTGTGCATGACGGTGGCCGTGGTGCTCAGTTTGAATTGCGTGATATCAACAATGATGAACCTGGCATGTCACCGCTTGAAATTTGGTGTAATGAATCTCAAGAACGCTACGTAATGGCTGTTGCACCTGAAAACCTAGCAACATTCGAAGCGATTTGTAAGCGTGAACGTGCTCCATTCTCAGTGGTTGGTGTAGCGACTGAAGAGTTGCATTTGTCTGTAACGGATTCGTTATTAGACGAACAGCCAATTGATATGCCAATGGAAGTATTATTAGGTAAAGCACCTAAGATGCACCGTGAAGCAACAACGCTAGTGACTGAAGGTGAAGCATTAGACTTTACTGGTGTCACAGTTAAAGATGCAGCTGAACGTTTATTACGTTTACCTGCGATTGCAGAAAAGACGTTCTTAATCACGATTGGTGACCGCTCGGTAACGGGTCTGGTTGCACGTGATCAAATGGTTGGCCCTTGGCAGGTTCCTGTTGCCGATTGTGCTGTAACTGCGGCAAGTTTTGATACTTACGCTGGTGAAGCAATGGCTATTGGTGAACGTACGCCACTCGCACTGTTAAACTTCCCTGCATCTAGCCGTATGGCGGTTGCTGAAGCATTAACAAATATCGCAGCAACAGAAATTGGTGATTTAACACGTATTAACCTTTCTGCTAACTGGATGTCTGCAGCGGGTCACCCTGGTGAAGATGCTGGTTTATATGCAGCGGTTAAAGCGGTAGGTGAAGAACTTTGTCCTGAATTGAACCTTACTATTCCAGTAGGTAAAGATTCAATGTCGATGAAGACACGCTGGGAAGATGAAGGTGAAAACAAAGAAGTTACATCACCATTATCACTGATTATAACTGCGTTCGGTCGTGTGACTGACGTACGTAAAACAGTAACACCACAGCTACGCACTGACAAAGGCGCGACAGACCTTATCCTAATAGACTTAGGTAATGGTCAAAATCGCCTAGGTGCATCTTCATTAGCACAAGTATACAAGCAACTGGGTCAACAGACGCCAGATGTGGATAGCGCAGAACAGTTGAAAGGCTTCTTCGATGCGATGCAAGTGTTGGTGAAAGAGCAATCTTTACTGGCTTATCATGACCGCAGTGACGGTGGTTTATTCTCAACAGTAACAGAGATGGCATTTGCTGGTCACTGTGGTGTTGACGTTGAACTTGATATGCTAGGTACAGATGATCTTGCTGCACTTTACTCTGAAGAGTTAGGCGCGGTGATCCAAGTATCTTCAGCAATGAAAGAGCAAGTACTAACAACATTAGCAGGCCACGGTCTAGCTGCATGTTGTCATGTGATTGGTTCTACAAATGAAGATGACATGGTTCGCTTTACACGTAATGGTGAAAATGTATTAGCGGAAACGCGTACACATTACCGTGCAGTGTGGGCTGAAACAACGCTGAAAATGCAAGCGCTGCGTGATAACCCAAGTTGTGCTCAAGAAGAATTCGACCTTAAACTTGATGTGAAAGACCCTGGTTTAAACGTTAACTTAAGCTTTGATGTTAAAGAAGATATTGCAGCACCTTATATAGCTACTGGTGTACAACCAAAAATGGCGATACTTCGTGAGCAGGGTGTAAACTCACAAACGGAAATGGCTGCTGCATTTGATCGTGCTGGCTTCGCTGCTCAAGATATTCACATGAGTGATATTCTTGCTGGTCGCGTTAATCTAGAAGACTTCGCTGGCTTAGTTGCTTGTGGTGGTTTCTCTTATGGTGACGTACTGGGTGCGGGTGAAGGTTGGGCTAAGTCAATCTTATTTAACCCACAAGCTCGTGACCAGTTTGCTGCTTTCTTCGAGCGTGAAGACAGCTTCTCACTGGGTGTATGTAATGGTTGTCAGATGTTATCTAACTTGGGTGAACTTATCCCAGGCTCTGAATTATGGCCACGTTTCGTTACTAACCAATCAGAACGTTTTGAAGCACGTTTCAGCTTGGTTGAAGTACCGAAGAATCCGTCAATATTCTTAGGTGACATGGCGGGTTCAAGAATGCCAATCGCTGTATCTCACGGTGAAGGTCGTATTGAATTACGTGATGATGCACATCTGCAAGCACTACAGAGCAGTGGTACAGTTGCGCTTAACTTCGTTGATAACTACGGTCAACCTACGACGCAATACCCATCTAATCCAAATGGTTCGCCATTAGGTATTACGGGTCTAACGACGACCGATGGTCGCGTAACTATCATGATGCCACATCCGGAACGTGTATTCCGTACGGTAAGCAACTCATGGCATCCAGAAGAATGGGGTGAAGACAGCCCTTGGATGCGTATGTTCCGTAATGCGCGAGTGAACTTAGGTTAATCGCACTTAGATTAATTTTAGGTCACCCGTCACTCGGTTGATATGTTAATGAATGAAAGGTCGCAATTATTGCGGCCTTTTTTTGCTTTTACTCGTGCTATATTGATTATATAAAACAATATAAATGCTTAATTATGCTATAGTCTTAGGCGTTTAGTGAATGTATTAATTAATCATTAGGAAGGGTAATGAGTCAGTCACAAGGTTTATTATTATTTAAGTTGAATCTCCAGCAAAAATTTGCAATTGGCACGTTGAAAGTGCAAGAAATTGTCCCCTCCACACGTTTGTATTCTTTACCCGGTTCCCACCCCATGGTGATGGGCGCAGCGACACTACGTGGTCGGACAATTCCTATTATCGATATGGCGAGTGCTGTTGGCTATCGGCCAGTCAGTCAAGAAGAATATGACTCGTGTAATATTATCATTACGGATTGTAGCCGTCAGGTCGTTGGTTTTCTGGTGCGTCATATTGATAAGATTATGGATTGTAGTTGGAAAGATATCTCGGCTCCAGATTCATCTCTTGGCTGTAATATATATACCACAGGGGTGATGCACCTTGATGACCAATTGGTGCAGCTCATGGATGTTGAACGCTTGTTAGCTGACATTTATCCTGATGAAGACGTTGAGTTGCCCCAGTTTACAGAACTTGAGCTTGAGGAGCTTCGTACCAAAGAAATTTTGGTTGTGGATGATTCAATGGTTGCGCGTAATCAACTTGGTAGCGCGTTAGACGCTGCAGGTATCCATTATCAGGTGTCTAAAAATGGCCAAGATGCATTAGCTATGATGCAGTCAGCTGTCGAAGCTGGTAACCCTATTGATGTGTTGGTTAGTGATATTGAAATGCCGGGATTAGATGGCTATGAAGTTGCGTTTGAAGTGCGTAGTACGCCCAACGTATCTGCGACTTATATTATTCTTCATACTTCGTTATCAAGTGCGATTAGCACTGAACGTGCGCAGCAAATTGGTGCTGATGAAGCGCTGACTAAATTTGATGCAAGCGAGTTATTACAAGCGATTTTACGTGGAGTAAAAGGGCGAGATAAGATTGCTCTGATTTAACACGCACGAATGCTAGGCACAAAAAAAAGCGCTATTTAGCGCTTTTTTATTATTTATAGTACCTTCACGGTATCGCTAGCAGTGTATGCTTAGCTTAATTCACCACAAAAACGGTAACCTTCACCGTGGATTGTTGCGATGATTTCTGGTGTATCTGCAATGCTTTCGAAATGTTTACGGATACGACGAATAGTTACATCAACAGTACGATCGTGTGGTTTTAGTTCACGGCCTGTCATCTTTTTCAATAACATTGCACGTGTTTGAATTTTACCTGGATTCTCTACAAAGTGTAGCATTGCACGGAATTCACTACGGGGTAGTTTGAATGAATCATCCAGTGGACTAATCAAAGAACGGCTGTTGATATTTAAACGCCAGCCATTAAATTCATATTCTTCTACGATCGCTTTTTCTTCGTCTGCTACTGGGGCTTTAGTAAAAGTACGGCCGAGTAGGTTACGTGCTCGAATCGTTAATTCACGTGGATTGAATGGTTTAGTAATGTAGTCATCAGCACCAATTTCTAGACCTAAAATCTTGTCAACTTCATTGTCGCGACCAGTTAAAAACATGAGAGCTAAATTATGTTTGTCACGTAGTTCACGTGCTAACAGTAAGCCATTTTTACCTGGAAGATTAATATCCATGATTACCAAGCTTATAGGGTTATTGGTAATGATCTCATACATTTCATCGCCGTTACTTGCTTCATGTACTGAATAGCCTTCAGCTTCGAAGATGCTTTTTAGGGTGTTACGTGTAACGAGTTCATCTTCTACGATAAGAATGTTTGGGGTTTGCATAAACGTACCTAGTTTCGCTTTGGATCAAATAGTGCCCAGATTATTGATATCAATTAATCGGGGAGTAAGAGTAATACATCCATGAAATATAAGACTATTTATCTAAAACAGCTGACTGTGGCAGGATATCTAGTTTTATGGCGTCCTTAACTATAGGATTATATGTTATTAACAGCAGTATAACAACCTAATGTAATTATGTTACGTAATAACTAAACGTGATTTGATATTTATCAAATAACCCCCATTGGTTATATTTTAGTTGAAATGAATGTTTTCCATATTTAAGTAAATAAAGAATAGTGATACAAGGATAAATTATATATTCATTTAAGTCATATAAATCAAATTGTTATAATTTTGTTCTATATGTTTAATATTGTTTAATGATTGAGTTACTTAGACTTGACTCAGCTCACATTGTTCGAATTAACCTGTGTATATATAAGATTAAAGGTAAAAATTATTTTGATTAATATTTTTTGTTCGTTAATTTTAGTACTAAATAAACAGATCCGTTATGGTTTATCGCGTTTCTATTTTATGTTGATGCGGTGTTTTAGTTTGAATTTATCTATATGTCAGTTGTTTAGATGAGTGACTTTAGTTTATTAAAATGTTCTCTTATTGAACAGGTTTTTTGTCAGTAAAATGTAATCAAATTACAAACTGGTAAGTTTTATCTATAATTAATGATTAATGTATTTACTTTGTTAATTAATTATAGATTGAAATAATTGATTTGCGCTAATGTGTTAGCAGTTGTAGTAAGTATCGTTTCACGTAACATAGTTACTGGAATATGAGATATATACAATAACGACTCTAAGGATGGACTATGTTAGACCTGTTACCTGATCTGTGTGATCAGCATTTTAATCAATTGTCTGTAATGGACCCTATTTTTCAAAGTTATGGTAAAGCGATTATTTTTAGTGGCCAAGCGGTAACGGTTAAATGTTTTGAAGATAACTCGCTTGTTAAAGAACTTGCTGGTACGCCAGGAGAAGGACGTATTTTAGTGGTTGATGGCGGAGGCTCAACACGACGTGCGTTACTCGGTGATATGATTGCCGAAAATGCAGTGAAAAATGGCTGGGCTGGTTTCGTTATTTATGGTGCAATTCGTGATGTTGCGACTATTAATACGCTTGAATTAGGGGTTAAAGCGATAACGGCTTGCCCTGTTAAAACAGAAAAACGTGGCTTAGGTGATGCGGGTATCGATTTGCACTTTGCTGGTGTGAGCATTGCCGAAGGTGATTATATCTATGCCGACTTAAATGGTGTAGTGGTGGCTAAAGAACCACTTCTTTAGGTGTCTGTATTCGCGGTGAAGATAGGGGTGAGGTTAATCGATTATTAACATCATCCCTTTTTATTTATCCATTTATCTACATTACTTATTCATCTCGGATAAAACGTCGTGCTCGGCGATAAGGGAATACATCGCTGTATTTACCACGATTAATATTGTTTTGCAGTCCCTTCCAATAATCGGCGTCAAGCAGATCAGAATGGTATTTTTTAAAGAGCTTGTTAATTTCTGGTCGAGATAATAAGAAGGTCTCAAACTCCTCAGGGAATACATCGTTGGGAGCGACGGCAAACCAAGGTTCAGCCAGCATCATGTCTTCTGGATAGCGTGGTGGCGGAATGTAGCGGAAGTTAACTTCATGCATATATGAGATCTCATCATAATCGTAAAAGATCACGCGATTATGTCGGGTCACACCAAAATTTTTAAACAGCATATCACCGGGGAAAATATCTGCTGCCGCAAGTTGTTTGATAGCATTGCCGTATTCATCGATAGCATTATCAAGCTCTTCTTCATTTGCTTGTTCGAGATACATATTGAGCGGGATCATCTTACGCTCAATATAAAGATGTTTGATCACCACTTTACTGTTGGTTAATTTTATAATTGAAGGGGCGACAGCTAACAATTCGTCGAGCAGTTCTTGACTGAAGCGATCCTTGGGAAAAGCAAAATTCTTAAATTGTTGAGTATCTGCCATTCGACCAACACGATCATGGGATTTTACGATCTGATACTTTTCTTTTACGGTCGCATGATCGATTTGTTTGGGTGGTGCAAACTCATCTTTAATGAGCTTAAATACCACATCATAAGAGGGTAGAGTGAATACGCTCATCACCATACCTTTAATACCAGGGGCAATAATGAACTTATCATCAGAGTTATCTAAGTGCTTTATATAGTGGCGGAATAGCTCTGTTTTTGCATGTTTTTGGCAACCAATGGCAGAGTAGATCTCAAAGTTAGTTTTATGCGGGATCATCGGTTTTAAAAATTGTACAATGGCGCCAGGTTCTGGTGCATAAACAAAGAAATAAGCACGGGCAAAGCCAAATAGAATACTGGTTTCTTCTTTTTCAAAAATGACCGTATCTAAATAAATCTCATTTTCTTCGTTATTTAAAATCGGAAATACCAACGGGTACATGTGTCCATCAGCAAAGATCTTACCCATAAGGTAAGCGCCTTTATTACGATAAAATACTTCGTTAAGCATGTGCACTTCGATGTGTTCGGCTTCGGTGAGTTGTTTTGGCGCATGTTGGTTAAGGTAATCCACGACATTAGCAAGGTCCCTGTCCAAGTTCTCCCATCGAGCCGTAAACGTATAACCACCAATGATCTTACGTAAGATCACCGAAAAGTTTCCGCCTCGGGTATAGCTGCGATAAAAATTATTCGGATACCCTGGATCTCTAACGCGATTAGCATTAGTAATAAATAGCTGTTCTTTATATATATTGGTATGTTTAAAGACACGGCGATAAACAGAGTTAAAGAAGCTTTCGGCAATTTCAAAATTTGGGTAATGCTGTAATAGCGCTTCGTACTCTCGCTTAATCCCTTGCAGGAATATTTTATTCGCTTCCGTTTCCGCCGCAAGATCTTGCATTTTTTGAGCTGTCTTACCGACGTGGTAATCATAAAGGCTAATACGTTTTTTCGCTGCGATTTGCACACCATGCCAATCCGCGTTTTCAAAACGTAATTTTGCACCACGCGTGACTTCTAAAAAGCGGCTATAAAAAGCATCAAACGATTCTAATAACGACCCCGCTATTTGCGCTTCTAAAACTTTTTCCATACAACAAATCCTTGGACTTAAGATAAGCCTAAATATCGCAATCTTTTTACATTATTTCAACATGTTTAAATCCTTTTATCTATGTATAGTGAAACAACTAAATATATTTTAAACTTGATTTGGCTCTCATTTTTTGATATTGCTATAGGTATTGAAATTATTAACAGATTTATTAAATATTATTATGACTTATTGCTTAGCGTTCATTACCACCACGATTATTAACACTGTTATTACAACGGTGGGATGACACGTAGGGCTAAGACAGAAATGATAAAAGAGCCCGTTACCATTTGGAACGGGCTTTTTTGTATCTACAAGGAGCAAAGGATGCGAGTTTTAAAATTTGGTGGAACATCGTTGGCAAACGCTGAACGATTTGCCTGTGCAGCAGATATATCTGTGAGTAAGATTGAGCAATCACAGGTAGCATTGGTGTTGTCTGCACCAGCAAAAGTGACCAATAATTTGGTTGCCGCTGTGCAACAAACGGTTCGTGGCCTTGATGCGGAGTCATCACTGGAAGAAATCGAAGGGATATTTAAGGCGCTCGTTGCAGGCCTAAAAGTTCAATACCCTAATTTTAATGATGTGGTTGCATTAACGCAGGTAACAACATCATTAGCGACATTAAGAGAATACTTATATGGCGTAAAGCTGTTATCGCAGTGCCCTGAAAATATTGAAGCAAAGATTTTATGTACCGGTGAAAAGCTGAGTATTGTTTGTATGGAGCAACTGTTATTAGCCCGCGGCTTTAAAGTTGAAGTGATTGTTCCGCAAGACAAGCTAGTAGGAAAGGGCAGTGTACTAGAAGCCACTGTGGATATTGACGCTTCTCGTACTCGTTTTGAACAAGATCCAATTAAGACTGACTATATTTATTTAATGCCAGGCTTCACTGCGGGTGATGAACAGGGCAATACAGTTGTACTTGGCCGTAATGGTTCTGATTATTCTGCTGCGGTATTAGCGGCGTGTCTGTATGCTGACTGCTGTGAAATATGGACTGACGTAGACGGTGTTTACGCTTGTGACCCACGCTTAGTAAAAGATGCCAAATTACTTAAAACATTAAGCTATCCAGAAGCAATGGAATTGTCTTATTTTGGCGCGAAAGTATTGCATCCAAAAACGATAGCACCGATTGCTCAGCACCACATTCCTTGTTTGATTAAGAATACTAAAAATCCAGAAGGTGAAGGCACTCTAATCGGCGGGTTAATGTCAAAAACCCAAGCCGAAGTTAAATCATTATCAGAGCTTAGTGGCATGACCATGATTAACGTATCCGGTCCGGGTATGAAAGGTATGGTTGGCATGGCGGGTCGTATTTTTGAAACCGTATCACGCGCTGGTGTATCCATTGCCCTTATCACGCAATCATCATCAGAATACAGCGTTAGCTTCTGTATCCACAGTTATGATGCAGGTAAAGCTAAACTGGCACTGAATAACGAATTTACGTTAGAGATCAGTAATCAGTTACTTGAACCTATCGAAATGCGTGATGGTTTAGCTATTGTATCGCTGGTTGGTGATGGCATGCGTAAAGCCAACGGTATTGCTGCGCGTTTCTTTATGGCATTAGCACAAGCATCAGTGAATCTTGTTGCCATTGCGCAAGGTTCATCAGAACGTTCTATTTCTGCGGTTATTGATGAAAGCAAAGCCAATGAAGCGATTAAAGCATCACACAATATTTTCTTTGGTAAACAACAATACATTGACCTGTTCTTATTAGGGTGTGGTGGTGTAGGTGCGGCATTAGTCGAACAAATCAAACGTCAAAAAGAATTTTTAGCAGAACGTCATATTGAGATCCGTGTCTGCGGTATCGCTAACAGTCGCCAGATGTTACTCGACTCAGAAGGGTTATCATTAACACATTGGGCTGATGATCTTGCTGCCAGTAATTCTGAATTCTCACTAGCAGCACTGGAAAATTTGGTTAAAAATAGCCACATCATTAACCCAGTGATTGTTGATTGTACCAGTAATGATAATCTTGCTAGTCAATATGTTGATTTCTTGGGGAGTGGTTTCCACGTTGTTGCGGCGAACAAAAAAGCCAATACCATGAGCATGGATTATTACCACGAGCTGCGTTTAACGGCATTAAAAACCCGCCGTCGTTTCTTATACGATACTAACGTAGGTGCAGGTCTACCTGTGATTGAAAATCTGCAGAATCTATTGAGTGCGGGTGATGAACTAGTACGCTTCAACGGTATTTTGTCAGGTTCTATGTCATACATCTTTGGTAAATTAGATGAAGGTATGAGCTTCTCGCAAGCCACGGCACAAGCGCGTAATAATGGCTTTACAGAACCAGATCCACGCGAAGATTTAAGCGGCATGGATATCGCGCGTAAATTATTGATTATTGCACGTGAAGCGGGCATGGATTTAACCTTAGACCAAGTTGAAGTCGAAGAAGCAATACCCGCTGGCTTTGATGCAACTGGTACTAATGAAGAGTTTATGGCTAACCTACCAAAAGCAGATGCGTACTTTGCTGATTTGCAAGCGTCCGCTGCAGAGGAGGGTAAAGTATTACGCTATATTGGCCAGATTGAAGATGGTAAATGTAAAGTATCAATTACCGCGGTACCAGAATCTGATCCG
>Ga0209395_1002955_pt1 | contig 21571 bp, 10 predicted proteins | sample GOMGulsemesocosm_3_FD_184635 | JGI IMG/M metagenome (GOLD analysis project Ga0209395, IMG submission 184635) | Methane-oxidizing microbial communities from mesocosms in the Gulf of Mexico - GOM9D Gulf of Mexico (SPAdes) (version 2) | ecosystem: Environmental > Aquatic > Marine > Cold seeps... | reverse complement strand
GTCGATTTCTGACTCAAAAGTTAACTTATATCGGGGTTTGGCTGCTTAATCAGCTTTTGATACCAAAATGAGGCCATCAGAATAAACACGCCAATCCCCATAAATAACACCACTTTTTGCCACAACATTGCATTTGAAGCATCGACTAATGCCAATTTACTAATACCGAGTAAGATCAAACCAAAACTGTATTTTACGGTTACGATACGTTTATCTTTCAGGAATAATATCAGCGCACCATGAATAGCTAAGACTGGCGCAATTAATAAGTCCATTCGATATTGCGCTAACGAAACGAGTAAAGCCACGTAGGTAATTAACATCAAAGAGTGAATAAATAGACCGGTATTTTCGCCTAAGGACTGGCCAATTTTTGATGTTTTCAGCCCCGTATTTCTTTGATAGAAAATACCACAGCCAAATAATATCGGGATCAGCACATACCCAGAGTTACCCAAGGTTAATAGCCAACAAGACATGACTAGCATTGAAATCGCTACAACGATTAGATCCTCAATCCGTTTGAAGTAAGCCAAGCGGTCGATTAACACGAAATACAGCGCCCATAGCACGGCAGCCCCGAGTGCACCAAATAGCCAGCTGCCATTAATAGCAATCGCAAGTGGAATAGCTAACCCTAGCGTTATTACGCCACAACCACAGATGAATTGATAAAGCGCTGAATCGGCTCTTTTCTTATCCAAATAGTAAGCCAGCGCAAAAAAAGCGATAAAGCCAACGAGTGATATCAACAGGTACACAAGATCCATAGCTGCGGTTAAGCCTATCAAGCCAATGCTTGCACCAACGGTTAATATTTTAGCTTCAATATCCAACACTTTATGTTTTATTTTTGTCGCAAGCAGTAAAGCGATAAGCGGTGATAACCACAATATCATTAATATATTTTCATCTAAGCGGCGTGCCGCTGATGCGAGCCAAAATACTGGCAACGCAAGATAAAATAGTATCCTTATCGATTCGGAAATTCGCTTTAATTTACTATCAGGTTGGAATCGACGATAAAACTCTGACCACAGCCACAGCTGAACAAAGGCAACGGCGACGGCGGCCTTGGCATACAATGGCAACGAGGTTACACGGAAACTTCCAGCTTCAATAGCGGCTAACGAGATGAAGACCAGAGGAACAAATATTAATACAGCCGCCAAAATTTCAATTGAAACTTGTTTACATTGCTTGGCCCTAAACAACAATCCAAACTGTAGTAAAATCACCGTAACACCGGTCCAATGCCCGATCCAAAGACAGGCACTAGCTACGATTAGAATAGATAGCCACAGCGCCTCAATCAGTTGTAACAGTGGCTTAATTTTGTTTTTTGTGAACGAATCAAAGGTATTTGAATCATTAATTAATCGCTGCCATATGGCGATGATAACCACGATGACTAGACAAAACATCCACCCTTCAAGAGAACTTAAAGCTGGAGTCGGGAAATTAATTGCAACACCTCCCCAACAATACAATAGTGAGATAGCCATCAAACATTGCCCTTGATGAATAACAAATGGCACCTGATAACGACGACCTACATATAGCAATAATAAACCTTCTACGGCCCACGCTATTCCCCAGTAAAGATTGCTGATCGCACTGATGATAGCCAAGACAGTCCACATCGCACTGAGTAGTATCATCATATTCATCGCGCGGTGCTTTAGGCGATGAAAAACAATCGCAATACTAGCCGCTAAAAAAGCGTTAATTACAAAAACAATGTCCATTTGAGCAGAGAAAAGATTACTCGCTTGAAATGTCAAGACAACGGTTGAACCAATAAGCGCAGCCAGTAGTATTAACAACTTCTTTTCAACGCCTTTTTGAGCATAGAGCGACATTGTTATATAGCCAAATACCAATAAATAAAATGCGTTAACGATCCATACTGAGATACCGACAGACTCAGCGCCAATGGTCCATTCAAGCGCGACGAAGCTAAATGCCATCGCCAAACTTGCCAGCCATTGACCAACAAATCGATAAGCTAAAATCAAACTACTAATCAGGACAAAAGCTAAGGAAGTAAGATAATAGAAAGATTCTTGTTGAACCGTACCAGACAGCACTGGCATCAGTGCTATACCGATAATACCTAAACTAGCAACCACCTTCGTTTCTAGCCATAATGCAAGGACGTGACACACTAGTGCGATCAAAAGATAGCAACATAACATCACTATGCCGGGCATAATCCCGTAAACACTTCCGCAAAAATACACCGTGCTATAACAAAGTAAAATACCTAACGTTACAATAGCAGAAGAGAATTCGCCAAATCGCGTTTTTAGCTTTAGGCCTATCCCGCCCATTAACACCAGTAAGGCGGCAGCCCCCATTAGCAACGATTTTGAACCTGCGCCAAGTTGGTCTATCAGCAATTGCATTAAATAACCAAAACCCGCCAATGTTAAGCCAATACCTACAATCGTTAGAATAAATATACCAACCATGCCACGTTCTTGGTAAGACTGATAGAGCTTACGCAGTGGGGTGAACCATTCGAATACCATCGACAAAAAAGCTTGTAGCATAACCATGATAAGCGAAGGTTTTGCTGGCAAGGATACTTTTGTAGCAGGTTTGTGCTCGACATTGACGACTGGAGAAGCGGACGATTTTTCGACCACTTTTGGCGATATCGTAGATTGTAGCGGCGCAATTTTTTGTGATTGAATCTCGTTATTATCTGTAGCACTCGGCGACTGATGTCGTTGCTCAAGCTCCCCTAAACGAGACTCTACTGAATTTATTCGTTCACTAAATTGAAGTTTAAGCAGCGCTAATTCCCGCTTAAGCGCATTAACTTCTATCTCCATGATATTTCCATATAAGTAAGCTAACTTCCTTGACCGTGTCTATTTGAAGACGTAAGAATAAACTAACAACACGTCAAATTTCAATCATTAAAATCGTTACGGCTTAGAATTTCGGAGCGGAAAGGTGATATTAAATCGCACCCCCTGCCCCTTTTTACTGGTACATTTAATCGTGCCATGTAATCTATTCTTAACAATGTTGTAAATGATATTAAGGCCTAAACCGCTACCCCCATATTCTCGATTGGTGGTAAAGAAAGGTTCGAATATTTTTGATAGATGTTCGTCACTTATGCCTGCTCCATCATCTTGATACACCAAATTAATAACCCCTTTAACCGCTGATATACTAATCTCAATCTTGCCAGATTCATTATTCGGGTAACCGTGGATCGTCGAGTTAATTACCAAGTTGGATAGGATCTGTGAGAACGCGCCAGGCGAGCTCTCAATTTTCAATTGAGGGTCACAATCTAACGAAATATTTGCTTGCGAACGCTTTGTGATATGACTAATGCTGACTAATATCTCATTTATATACTCTGCAACATTAAAGGTTCTGACTTCATCTGAACTTTGATCCACTGAAATTTGTTTAAAACTGCTAACCAACTCAGCCGTTCTCTCTAAATTACGATGGATAATATGTGATACCTCCCCCGCATCCTTGAGATACTTTTCTAAATTATTCTTTGAAATACGATTATTATCATAATCTTGTTTTAACGTTCCTGTTATCGCAACAAAATGCGATACCGCAGTCAGGCCTATTCCTACAGGCGTATTGATTTCATGAGCCACCCCTGCCACTAAACTCCCTAACCCTGCCATTTTTTCAGATTCAACTAAATGCTCTTGCGTTTGTTTCAATTCATCAATAGAACGTTCTAATTGCTTTTTCGCACTGCTCAAGCGCCTCAGAAAAGCCAATATTAATAAGGTTGATAAAGTAAATACTGCAATAATTTGATAGACAATTGTATAGTCGACTGCGGTACTCACTTTATGGTGCATCCAACGTTTTTCTATTTCTTGATGTTGCTCAACACTAATCGAGTCAATTGATTTGTTGATAATAGCTAACAAGATCTCATCTTCACCGTGTAACATCATTTTATGCAAATAGTGATGATCGAGTAAGCCAACAACACGTAAATCTGGAAAACTATTATTGAGTTGGTTACTTACCACCGCCAAATGCCCAACAAAGACATCGGCTTTGCCGCTACGAACAAACTCTAACGCTTGTTCTGGTGACTGAGCAGTCATAATTTTAAAGTTAGGAAAGTGAGATTTAATATAATCATGTGAAGAGTAACCCTTGGGCAGTGCGAATGTTGCTTCAGACAATTCCTCAATTGTATTGACATATTGTCCTTGCTCATTCATTACCATCGCAAAACTAAAGCTTGCATAAGGCTTACTCAGGCTCGCATTGGTGCTGTCGCCACTGGCATCATATGAAACTGACGGTAACATATCTAATTTATGACGATTAAAATCGCTAACAACCTTGTCCCATGATGTATGGTACTGATAAGAAAACTCTAAGCCACTCTTTTGAGAAATCAACGCCAAGTAATCTGCAACGAGCCCCTGATACTGACCACCTGTATTTATCGATAAAGGCTCCCACAATACCTCAGAGAAATTGATCGGCCCTCTAGTACCGATATAATGTTTCTCTAACGGAGTGAAATCAATTTTTCGATTAGAGTAACCGTATCGTTGATAAATATCCTTAATCGAGGAGTAGCGTATCAGCGATTTAAACAGATTAACGGGGGGGATATAATTATGCTCGTCGATTTTTTGAGACAACTTATTATCATCGAAATACACTTGCACATAGCCGACACGTTGATTTTGCCCTGAAATCCAATGCATACTTTCATGCCGTGTAAAATAGGAAAAATGATTATCACTCGAACTAAATAACAACCGGTTATTCTTATTGAAAACCTCGATTTTCACTATATGCTCTAGTGACGAAAAAAGATCACCAATACTGCTTATTTCAGCTAGATTATCAGTATAAATCTCATTGGCTAAGACATTGGCGATTAATGAGGTCAGCTCATATTTTTCTACCGACATGCCATTGACGTAATTATCAACGATCTGTTGATATTCTCCAGATTGCTTTAGGGTGTGTAAATTACGATTGAATGTATCGCGTAACGATTGGCTTTTAAAAGCGACTTGAACACTGTTTTTTGCAAAAAGTTGGTCGTTAATACTAAAGCTATCTAACGTCGCATACCCGTATTTTCGGGCAAGAAAGCGGAATATATTAACCCCCATAATCAAGACGTCGGCTTTACCGGTAATAAACCCTTCCACCTGTTGAGCCTGTAAATCTAACTCTTGATAATTGGCGTCAAAAGATTTTGAGCGGTGCAGTTCAGCATACTCATCACCTAAGTATTTATGAGCGCCTTCAAATGCGCTGATTGATTTTCCCGCCAGATCAGAAATTTCATTGATGATGATGCCATCGACTTTTCTTGTGATCACAACATTATTAAAAGTAACAAAGTCATCAGAATAGAACAGATGATCCTGTTTTCTTTTAACTGACACAAGGAGATCTAAGTCAGGATCATTACCCAGAACATTCTCCATTTCTTGCAATGACAAATTTTTAGCCGCAGATATATCAATATTTGATAAGCTCAAGATCCGTTTGACCAAGTCAAACTCAATCCCTTTAATGTTTTGGTGCCTGATCACATACGGTGGGCGTCCAGAGCCAAAGGCAACTTTCACTGCTGACTTGTCTTTAGGCGCACCAATCCACTTCTCTATAATCCCAGCTTGTCGTTGTTTACTTATCGCCCTTAGCGATTTATTTAATATCGAATGAAGTAGAGGCTGATTCTGCTGCGACATAAAATGTAGCGTTCGAGGCTTAATTTGTGTTTGTGCCAATTGTTTAATACCTTGGTATAAACCGTCCACAATCACCTGATTTACAACAACGCTATTTCCCAACACGGCATCCACTTGGTTATTAAGTAATAGCACCAGTAAATCTTCGATTCTCTGTCCATTAACAATGATGATGTTCGGATAACGCTTGGCAATTATTTCGTTTTTAGAGCTATCGGTTAGAATGGCGACCCTCTTCCCATTCAATTGGGAGAATCCGTTGATATGACTGTCATCATCACGGACATAAATAGATAAAGCCAAATTAAAATATGCATCACCAAATAATGCGAATTCCTCTCGGTCCTTTGAACGAAAAGCAATTGGGATTAGATCTATATCTTGCTGCTTAAAACCATCAAATACATTTGACCAGTGGTCTTGTTCAACATCAAATTCAAGACCGGATAATGCAGTAACCTCACGTAACAAATCGCCGACAATACCTGAAAGCTTGCCGCTCTCAACCGTCACCAGAGGCTTCCATGGTATTGTTCCAACACGAATACGTCTATTGTTACTAATATATTCTCGCTCAGGCGTTGTAAACAATGACGTGTTCGTCAATGACGGATTACGCCACTTCTCATACAGTTTCTTACGCTGCACTGCCGTAATAGAGCCGATTCCTTTAGCAATGATTGACGACAGTATAGGATTGTCCTTTCGCGTTCCTACCGCATACTCACTGGCTTTTGAATACACTTGGCCACTAACTTCTAACCCCATACTATGTAACGCTTTAAGGTCGGGGGAAAAAAGTAACACAGCATCACTGTTACCGTCTCTAACTTGCTCAATCCCTTGGCGATTGGAGTCTATAAACACAGGCCGCAAATTTGGTAACCTTTCAACCAACACCTGATGCAACAAATGGTTCTCAAAAAGCGACACTCTAGCGCCATTTAAGCTCGCCATATCCTTTATTTTATGATTTTTATGCCTCACGACAATATGGTGTGGTGAATAAAGATAGACAGGAGAATAGGCGATAGTTTTTTCGCGTTCAGTACTCCTTGATAAGGACATCACACCGGCAGTATCACCGCGCTCAAACGCTTGAAAACCCTGATACCATGTGTCGTAAAATTTAGGCACTAAATTGATGTCGAGGTTTTGATTAATCATATTGATTAAATCAAGATTGTATCCTGTTGGCTGGCCACTACGATCGACAAAAGATAGTTTAAACCAGTTACTTGCCACAGCAATAACTATTTCTCGCTGTCCTTTTAGCCAATGGAGCTCTTCGGCATTGAGCCCTTTACTTGATATTCCAGCCATGCCTTTAATGTCACTAGTCAATCGGAAGGCTGAGTGATCGAACCACTTTTTCTCCAAAACCGCCAATTCTGGCGCGCTAATTTTGTTCATCCCTGCTTCTACAATACTTCTTAACGCAACATTATTGGGCGTTATAGCCGCATAAAATGCATTACCGGGATAATCAAATTTAACCTTGATAAATTGATTATATTTTAATGAATGAATCAGTTGCAGCGATGAAATGGCCGAATCATTGGCGAAAGCACTAATCAAATTATGGGTGATCGCCTCGGTCATCTTAGGAGCAGTAGCAAAACGTTTTAAGCTGATCTGTGGATAATAGTCTTGAAAAAACTGGTCATAGGAGGAGCCTTCTATCACTCCAACCGGTTGTGACTTCAATGCTTGCTCAATGGGTAAATTAAGGGAGTCAGCTAACTGTTTATTCACATAAAGATAGCCTTTATTGGCAAATATCTTAGGCAGATACTCAATAGTATTCGCCCGATGATTAGTATAAGAGATACCGGCGTGAAGGTCGACCTTGCCATGGGATAGCGCATTGACACTATGCTTTAAATTAAATGGCACAAACTTAATGTCTTGCCCTGTCCGGGTAGACCATAATCGCCAATAATCCACCAGCATGCCTTGCGCTAGGCCCTCACTATCAATAAAACTATAAGGAGCCACAGCCTCCACTATGGCTATTTTTATTGGTGTTTTTTGGGCCCAAACCGGTTGGCCACTTCCTAGCATTAGCAGCGTAATAAAAAAGAACAATAGACTATGATTTGGCGTCGAATGCATGGTTTATATACTCTCGGTTCATGATATATCGATTGTTATTAATATGTGGAAAATAACACCCTTCGATCCAAAGTAAGCTAATGATCCAAGTATAGTGTATATATCTCATTTTGGGGTTTAGGTTCACTTCAGGCTGATTAGCACTTCATCAGGAGATAATTTTATCCACTATTTTATCGTCACGGCTTGAAAAGTCAGTGTATTAGCATCACATCTTAGGTAATCACTAAAAATTTAAGGCCTATTGATGAGTACATCACCACAACAAAAAGACGCTTTTAGGAGTTTGTTTCCTATCCTTAGCTTTATTGCGCCTTATAAGAAACAAGTAGCAGCTGCCTTGTTGGCGCTTATATTGACCTCAGCGGTGAGTCTGTCTCTTGGTCAAGGCGTTAAGTTAATTATTGATAGTGGTTTTATTGCTGGATCTCAAGATCAACTCACTCAAGCGATCCTTATGCTCATTGGTTTAATTAGCTTGTTAGCGGTGGGAACATTCTGTCGATTTTACCTGATGTCTTGGCTTGGAGAACGGGTCAGTGGAGATATACGCAAAGCTGTTTTTAGAAAAATTATCGCCCTTCATCCCAGCTACTTTGAAGAAAATCGTAGTGGCGAATTAATGTCGCGTCTCACCACCGACACCGTGTTATTACAATCAATCATTGGTTCCTCTTTCTCGATGGCATTGCGTTCTGGCTTCATGCTATTAGGCGCTTTGGTAATGTTGTTTGTTACCAACATCAAGCTAACGATGATTGTATTAGCAACCTTGCCAATAGTGCTTATTCCGATGATGTTTTACGGTCGCCGCGTTCGAACATTAGCGGCTAGCAGCCAAGATGCAATCGCCGATGTTGGTACTTACGCGGGAGAAATAATTCAAAACATCAAAGTTGTCCAAAGCTATACGCGTGAGGATGCAGAACACCAAGCCTTCTCTGGCGAGGTTGAAAAGGCATTCGATATCGCGAAACTGCGTATCAGACAGCGCTCCTTACTCATTGCTGGGGTAATATTTCTCACGTTCGCGGCAATTAGCGCGATGTTGTGGGCTGGCGGTATGGACGTACTCTCAGGAAAAATGACTGGTGGTGATTTAGCCGCTTTTGTCTTCTATGCCATCATGGTGGCGATGTCGGTCGCGACAGTCGCTGAAGTCTACGGGGAATTACAGCGCGCTGCTGGGGCTGCTACTCGCTTACTTGAATTGTTAGAGGTGGAAAGTATGATTAAAGATCCTACATCCCCTACGCCAATATCACGACAGCATTCACATGCTATTACATTAGAAAATGTCGATTTTCATTACCCGTCACGCCCTGATAAAGCAGCGCTAAAAGGCATAAACCTTACCATTGACAAAGGTAAAGTTGTCGCGATTGTCGGTCCATCAGGCGCAGGAAAGACCACGTTATTCGAGATGTTTCAACGTTTTTATGACCCGCAGCAAGGCAAGATAACACTCAATAATATCGATATTAAACAGCTATCTTTAACTGATTTAAGACAATCGATGGGCTTAGTCTCTCAACAACCAGTATTGTTCAGTACCAATGTCTTCAATAACATTAGCTATGGTAACCCTGATGCCAATGAAGCCCAGGTTATTGAAGCAGCCAAACGTGCTCATGCCCACGAATTCATCGAGCAATTACCGCAAGGATATCAGAGCTTTTTAGGTGAACAAGGAGTGCGGCTTTCTGGTGGTCAAAAGCAACGAATAGCACTGGCCCGTGCGATATTAAAAGATCCGGATATTCTATTATTAGATGAGGCAACCAGCGCATTGGATGCCGAAAGTGAACACCATGTGCAAGCAGCGCTTAATCAACTGATGGAAAATAGAACGACTGTGATTATTGCTCATCGACTCGCGACCGTATTACATGCCGATGTGATTGTTGTTATGGATCACGGTAAAATTGTCGATAGCGGGACGCATCAATCGTTGCTTAAAACTTCGACGTTGTATCAACGATTATGTCAATTACAGTTTGATAACTCTTAAGCAATAGCCATCGCATGTGTAACCACTCTATCGCGCCCTTCCGATTTTGCGCGGTAGAGACATTGATCAGCTTGACGTAACCATGCGTCGGTAGATTGATGCATCGAGAGTTCACTCACGCCAATACTCACCGTAATATTTTTATCTGAATCACTTATGATTATCTTTGATAGTTCTAAGCGTAGAAAATTAGCATAAACTTCTGCTTGGGCTAATGTAGTGTTAGGCAGTAGCATCACAAACTCTTCACCGCCCATTCGAAACACGGTGTCATTTTGACGTGAATGAGCTTGCATACACTCAACCAGCGCTTGTAATACATGATCACCGACTTCATGACCAAATACATCATTCACTTGCTTAAAATGGTCAATATCAATCAGCAATAGCGTCGTAACATGACGCTTATTAATACTAGCTAATAACATATCGTCAAGAAAGCGTCGATTGAATGCGCCTGTTAACGCGTCGGTAGTAGATAGTGTAACCAGCTCTTGTTTAAGGTTAAATACATGCTTGGTGATGGTTTGAATTAAGGCACAGACGATGACGGTCGAAAAAACGAATCTCACTAGCATTATCCACTCGTGATGATAAGCCAATGCTGCAGATGATGATATGACCAATAGCCCTGATAATATACCTGCCTGCTTGGTTGGCAACACAAAGTAGAATGAAATGATGCATGGGTATACCCATACAACGACATCAGAACCATAAATAAAAATGGTTAATGTCATTGCAAAGTTCATCGTCAAGATCGGCATTAATACAGAAATAGGCGGTGCTTTACCGCGGATTAATGGCATAACGTACACACTAGAAGTGACAACAATTAGGAGGTAGCTCATTGATAGTGCGTACTGTGATAGCATAATCCCTTTGATAAAATAAGGAATTTGAGACGACACCAGTAAGAACCACAGTCGCCATAGCGCTTTCACGGGTAGCGAGGCAAGCATACTACTATGATTTTTGTTGTTGTCTTTCATATCCATTAGCTATCATAACTATCAACTTATGCTTACTAATAAGTATAAGTTGATAGTGCCGCTAAGAGCAACCGTACACCGTTAATTTGACAAGATTAAAATCAATTATTTGAAGGTATTCTTACCCAGCCTTCCATCAGTATTCTGGCACTTCGGCTCATACACGCTTTAGTGACCGACCATTGACCGTTTACCTTAACAGCTGCTGCGCCCACAGATAATGTGCCCGACGGGTGACCAAAGGTAACGCTGTCACGCTCGCCGCCACCAGCGGCTAGGTTAACCAAGGTTCCTGGAATGGCTGCTGCAGTACCAATCGCCACCGCTGCGGTGCCCATCATCGCGTGATGTAATTTCCCCATCGATAAGGCGCGAACATTAAGATCAATATCCTGGCTGCCAATCTGCTTGCCACTTGATGATAAATAGTCTTTCGCGTGACCAACAAACGCCACTTTCGGGGTGTGCTGACGAGTTTTAGCTTCGCTAACATCCTGTATTAGACCCATCTTAAGGGCACCATAAGCACGAATGGTTTCAAACTTAGCCAATGTTGCTTCGTTCGAATTAATCGCGTCTTGTAACTCGCAGCCGTCATAACCTAGCTCATTCGCATTTAAGAAAATCGTTGGAATACCGGCGTTAATCATCGTTGCCTTAAAAGTAGCAACACCCGGAACTTCAAGTTCGTCAACAAGATTTCCCGTTGGGAAAATAGCGCCTTCGCCATCACTAGGGTCAATAAACTCTACCGGCACTTCGGCGGCAGGGAACGTCACGCCATCGAGTTCAAAGTCACCGGTTTCTTGCACCTGACCATTGGTCATTGGCACATGAGCAATAATGGTTTTGTTGATATTCGCTTGCCAAATTCGTACGGTGCAAATACCGTTTTCAACTAATCGGTCGCTAGGCACTAAACCAGAATTTATCGCAAAGGAGCCAACTGCCGCGGTTAGATTGCCACAATTTCCACTCCAATCGACAAATGGACGGTCAATCGCCACCTGCCCAAATAAGTAATCAACGTCGTGATCATCACGTGATGATGGTGACAAAATAACTGTTTTACTGGTACTAGAGGTCGCGCCGCCCATGCCATCTGTTTGTTTGCCATAGGGATCAGGGCTGCCAATCACTCGTAGTAATAACTGGTCGCGCGCATCACCAGCCACTTGGGCAGCGACAGGCAAGTCGTCTAACTTAAAGAAAACGCCTTTAGACGTGCCGCCGCGCATATAGGTCGCCGCGACTTTAATTTGAGGTGCAAAAGACATGATTGATACCTTTTTAGTGATGTGATAAAAAGGCCGACCACCATTGATGGTCAGCCTTTATACGCTAGTGGTTAGATTCTAAGAAGTCTTGTGCGAAGCGTTGTAATACGCCACCGGCACTATAAACAGAGACTTCTTCGGCGGTATCGAGGCGACATTTAGCGACAACCTCAAACGATTCGCCTGACGCCCGTGTGACCTTAACAACAATTTGATTACCCGGTGCTGGCGTGCCAATAACATCATAGGTTTCACTACCATCAATCGCGTGGCTTAATCTGGTTTCGCCGTTGGTAAATTCAAGCGGCAGCACACCCATACCCACTAAATTGGTACGGTGAATTCGTTCAAACCCTTCCGCTAAAATCACTTCAACACCCGCTAAGCGAACGCCTTTTGCGGCCCAATCACGTGACGAGCCCTGACCATAATCAGCGCCAGCGACAATGATTAGCGGCTGGGTACGTTCCATATAGGTTTCAATCGCTTCCCACATGCGAGACTCAACCCCTTCAGGCTCAATCCGAGTAAGTGATCCTTGCTTGATCTCACCGTGCTCGTCACGCACCATTTCATTAAGTAATTTAGGGTTAGCAAAGGTTGCACGTTGGGTTGTTAAGTGATCGCCGCGATGGGTCGCATACGAATTAAAATCAACGTGAGGCACGCCCATTTTATCCAAGTAAGCCCCAGCTGCGCTTTGCAACTGAATCGCATTCGACGGTGATAAATGATCGGTGGTAATGTTATCGCCCAATACGGCCAGTGGACGCATTCCTTTCATGGTGCGTTCACCTGCTAGCGCGCCTTCCCAATAAGGTGGACGGCGAATATAGGTGCTCATTTCGCGCCAATCATAAAGAGGCTTGATGCTATCACCCATGTCGACTTTTACATCGAACATCGGTTGATACACTTGCTTAAACTGCTCAGGCTTAACAGCACTTGCCACAATATCATCAATCTCTTGATCCGATGGCCAAATGTCTTTTAAGCGAATATCGTTGCCCTGTTGATCTTGTCCCAGTACATCTTGCTCTATATCAAAACGCATGGTACCGGCGATAGCATATGCCACGACTAGCGGCGGTGACGCCAAAAATGCTTGTTTAGCGTGGGGGTGAATACGACCATCAAAGTTACGGTTACCAGAGAGTACGGCAGTAGAATACAGGTCGCGATCGATGATCTCTTGTTCGATTTTAGGATCGAGCGCCCCGCTCATGCCATTACACGTGGTACAGGCAAAACCAACAATACCAAAACCAAGTTGCTCTAATTCAGGTAACAAATTTGATTCTTCAAGGTAAAGTTGTGCCACTTTAGAGCCCGGTGCAAACGATGATTTAACCCAAGGCTTACGCAATAAGCCAAGCTTATTGGCGTTACGTGCGATTAAGCCCGCTGCAACCACGTTGCGTGGATTGGATGTATTGGTACAACTGGTGATAGCGGCAATAATAACGGCGCCATCAGGCATTTTATCCGGCGTTTGTTGCCAATCTTTAGCGATACCACGACTGGCTAAGTCAGCCGTCGGTAAACGGCGATGGGGATTTGAAGGACCCGCCATGTTGCGGCCAACGCTGGATAAGTCAAAACTCAATACACGTTCATAGTGCGCTTGCGCTAAATCATCTGCCCACAAACCTGTTTCTTTGGCGTATTGTTCCACCAGTGCCACTTGCTCAGGCTCACGACCGGTAATTTTTAAATAATCTATGGTTTGTTCATCGATGTAGAACATTCCTGCTGACGCGCCATATTCTGGTGTCATGTTAGAAATTGTCGCGCGATCGCCAATACTAAGTTTTGACGCCCCTTCACCATAAAATTCAAGATAAGCAGAAACGACTTTTTCATTACGTAAATATTCCGTGATCGCTAATACGATATCCGTTGCGGTGATCCCCGGCTGACGTTCCCCCGTTAACTCCACACCAACAATATTTGGTAATCGCATCATCGACGCACGACCTAACATCACGTTTTCCGCCTCAAGACCGCCAACACCAATCGCAATCACCCCTAGCGCATCAACATGCGGTGTGTGTGAATCGGTACCAACACAAGTATCAGGGAACGCGACACCATCACGCGCTTGAATAACTGGCGACATTTTTTCTAAGTTAATTTGATGCATGATGCCATTACCGGCAGGAATCACATCGACATTATCAAACGCGGTTTTACACCATTCAATAAAATGAAAACGATCTTCATTACGACGATCTTCAATCGCACGATTTTTAGCAAAGGCATCTTTTTCAAAACCACCGTGCTCTACCGCCAAACTATGGTCGATAATAAGCTGCGTTGGTACCACAGGGTTCACTTTGGCAGGATCGCCCCCTTGCTCACTGATAGCATCACGCAAGCCCGCTAAATCAACTAACGCTGTTTGGCCTAAAATATCGTGACACACAACGCGGGCTGGATACCACGGAAAGTCGAGATCTTGCCTACGCTCAATTAATTGCGTTAATGATGCTGTTAATGTGCTTGGGTCACATCGGCGAACGAGTTGCTCTGCGAGGACGCGAGACGTATACGGCAGTTTGGCATAAGCCCCTGCTTTAATGTCTTCTATCGCGGCGCGGGTATCATAATAATCTAATGTGGTGCCCGCCAGTGGCTTGCGGTAATTGCTATTCATGTGTGTTTCCATCAATGGTGCAGGGCTTAGCGCTAAACTAAATAAAGTTAGAATAAGCTAAACCCTATTGTGAGAGGCGTGAGTATTAATTAACGCTGTGCAATAGGCGTTACTTTACGGGGCTCGCTACCGGTATAATCAGCACTTGGGCGGATAATACGATTATTGGTACGTTGCTCCATCACGTGAGCAGCCCAACCGGTTAAACGTGAACAAACAAAAATTGGCGTAAACAATTTTGTTGGAATTCCCATGTAGTTATACGTCGAAGCATGGAAAAAATCGGCATTACAAAAGAGCTTTTTGGTATCCCACATAAACTCTTCACACGCCACTGAAATATCGTACAGCGAAGTATCACCATTTTGCTTAGCCAGTTTTTCAGACCATTCTTTAATAATGACATTACGAGGATCACTGGTGCGATAAATCGCATGACCAAAGCCCATGATTTTTTCTTTACGCTCAAGCATACCTGCCATTTGTGTTTTCGCATCTGCTGGCGATGTGAAGCCTTCAATCATGTCCATTGCCGCTTCATTCGCGCCACCATGTAATGGACCGCGTAGTGTACCGATCGCACCCGTGATACACGAATACATATCCGATAGCGTTGAGGCACAAACACGCGCAGTAAAGGTTGAGGCATTAAACTCATGCTCTGCATATAAAATAAGTGACACGTCCATCACACGGCGATGCTGATCTGTTGGCTCTTCACCGTTTAACAATCGCAAAAAATGCCCGGCAAGCGAATCTTCATCCGAAGTACAATCAATTTCCACCCCGTCATGAGAGAATTTGTACCAATAACACATGATGGCAGGAAAAGCCGATAACAGACGATTCGCTGCTTGTTGTTGCTGCTCAAAATCATTCTCTGGCTCAAGATTACCTAAGAAAGAACAACCTGTGCGCATCACATCCATTGGATGAGCGTCTTTAGGAATGCGCTGTAGCACTTCTTTTAATGCTTGAGGTAAGTCACGCAATTTATTAAGTTCGCTCTTATAAGTCGCAAGTTGCTCACTATTTGGCAACTCACCATTAAAGAGCAAATAGGCAACTTCTTCGAACGTTGCGTTATCGGCAAGATCTGCAACATCATAACCACAATAGGTTAATCCAGAACCTGATTTCCCAACAGTACATAGCGCCGTTTCACCTGCACTTTGACCACGTAACCCTGCACCACTTAATTTTTTCTCTGACATGACTAAATCCTCAATTATTATATTTTTATATTGTCGGTGAGTCTGTGACTCTTAATCGTTACAAATTTTTACCTTCGGAAAACAACTTATCAAGCTTCTGTTCGTAGTCGTGATAACCCAAGTAATCGTACAAGTCCATGCGGGTTTGCATGGTATCTACCACAGCTTTTTGGTCTCCTTCGGTTAAGATTGAGCGATAGACATTTTCAGCGGCCTTATTCATCGCGCGAAACGCCGATAATGGGTAAAGCACCATCGCTGCGCCCCACTCCCCTAACTCTTCTTTATTCCATAATTCTGTTTGACCGAACTCGGTAATATTCGCCAAAATCGGTACATCGAGCGCGTCACTAAAGGCGCGATAGTGTTCTTGTGTCTTGACCGCCTCCGCGAAAATACCATCGGCACCGGCAGCAACATAAGCTTTAGCACGAGCAATTGCCGCCTCTAAACCTTCTTGAGCGAATGAATCAGTGCGCGCCATAATAAAAAAGTCTGGATCGGTACGGGCATCAACTGCCGCTTTTATGCGATCGACCATTTCAGCAGTCGATACGATTTCTTTGTTTGGACGATGACCACAGCGCTTTTGCGCCACTTGATCTTCCATATGAACGGCAGCCGCTCCGGATTTTTCCATATCACGAATGGTTTTAGCGATATTAAATGCACCGCCCCAACCGGTATCGATATCAACCATTAATGGCAAGTCACAAGCACTGGTAATACGCTGAACATCAACAATGACATCGTTTAATGACGTCATCCCCAAATCAGGAAGACCATACGACGCGTTTGCGACGCCGCCACCTGACAAGTAAATAGCTTGATGGCCAATTTGCTTGGCCATCATCGCGCTATACGCGTTAATGGTGCCCACAATCTGAAGTGGTTTGTTGACAACTAATGCCTGACGAAATTTCTTACCTGCGCTCATTACAAAACCCTCTCTATTCTTTTAATTTATTTTCAATGTTTTTCATCGAATACATAATGTGACGACGCATCAATAACTCGGCTAATTCTTGATCGCGATTACATATCGCTTGTACGATGTGTTTGTGTTCATCAAATGCGGTGCTAACTCGCGGTCCAGCCATCCCCAGTTGCACACGGTACATCCGGACCAAGTGATAAATACCGTTGACCAGCATCGTGATCAATTGATTGTTTTTACACCCCAAAATGATCCGATAGTGAAAATCAACATCACCGGCCTCTTGATAGTAATCACCTTCATTCTGTACTTGCGCGTAGTGACTATGGAGCAATGCTTGTAGATCGGCTATCTCGCTATCAGACATGTTTTTAGCAGCAAGCCTTGCCGCCATCCCTTCCAATGATTCACGCACTTGATAAAGTTCGATTAAACCATCGGCAGACAAGGTGACAACACGTGCACCAACATTCGCTTTGCGTTCTACCAAGCCGCTGGACTCTAGGCGGTTAATCGCTTCACGAATAATCGCGCGGCTAACACCATATTTTGTCGACAATTCAGCTTCGCTAAGCTTACTTCCGGCGCTAATATCACCCTCAACAATATCTTTTCTTAATTGAAAAAACGTCTTATCCGCTGCTGTGACGGGCTGTTCTGAAAAAGGAGACATCTGAATATTATCAGCTATAAAATGTAGGACTGTCGACAATATAACCCTATTTAGATAATAAGGCCAATAAAAAAGCCAAGATTGTCGACAATCTTGGCTTTTTATAATTGAGCTTGGCCGTTAACGTTCCATCGCTGTTCGACTAATCATTGCTCGTAACATTTTTAATAGTTTATCGGCATCCTCAAACTGCGCTAACGCAATCTTAGTTTCAATATCACCACCCAATGCCGCCATTGTGTTGTAGCCAAACATAGATGCTGCACCAGACAACCTATGGGTTAACTTTGCAATATTTTGATAATCTCGCTGAGCAATTAAAAGCGATAATTTTTCATATTCACTGGCGAGTGAAACAATAAAATCATCGGCAAGATCGCTCATATCCACTTTAGCCAACGAATTTTGAGCACTAGGCACTAACGCCTGCTTTAGATAATGAGCAACTGTCGCCACGAAACGTTTCCGTTCAATTGGCTTTGCTAGAAAATCATCGAACCCTAACTCGATATAGCTATCGACTTCATGAGGCATAGCGTTGGCTGTTAGCGCAATGATCGGTAACTCATAGCCCTCTTCTCGTAACGTTTTAAAGGCACCAATACCATCAAGCTCTGGCATTTGAATGTCCATTAGAATGAGGTCAACATGCTGAGAGTTACAAATAGATATCGCCTCGATACCATTTTTAGCTTGTAAGACTTCCAGCCCCATCGCTGTCAATAACCTAGCAATTAAACGACGATTATCTCCGTGGTCTTCCGCTAATAGCACGATGCCATGAAGCTCTAATTGCGGGATCATTTCTGTGATCGCTTCAGGCTCCGGCAGCACTTTCAATTCTTTTTCAATGCAGGGCAAAGTTAGGGTGAACTCGCTCCCTTCGTTGATTGTACTAATAACGCTAATATGTCCTCCCATCATTTGGGCCAACTCTTGCGAAAGACATAAACCAAGACCAAAACCGCCAAAACGTCTACTAATTGAGTTATCCGCCTGGCTAAAACTATTAAATATTTCTTCTAGCTGTTGATCCTTAATGCCAATACCAGTATCGGTAACCTTGAACAATAAGTTATCGCCATCAATCATCACATCGATAGCAATCAAGCCATGATGCGTAAATTTAATAGCATTCGAGCAAAGGTTAATAAAGATTTGCTTTAATCGTGTGCGATCGACTCTAACTAACTGTGGCATCGGCATATGATACTTAACTGAAAACTGGAGCCCTTTCTTATTAATTTGCTCACTAAATAATTGTTTTATCTCATCAATAATCACATGAATATCATATGTTTGATAAGAAATTTCAAGCTTATTCACTTCAATACGGCTAAGGTCAATAATGTCATTTAAGATTGTTAATACATGGATAGAGTTGGCCAGGATAACTTCAACTTCACGACGTTGTTCATAAGCATCAACCTCCCCTTGTACAATCGATTGAGCGTGACCAATAATTGAGGTTAGCGGTGTGCGGATTTCATGACTCATATTGGCCATAAATTGACTCTTAACCACACTGGCCTGCTGCAGCTGTACCGTTAACTGTTCCAATTCCTCAGTACGCTGGGCGACTTGCTGTTCAAGTTCGTTCTTCAGCTGCACCACGATACGACGTCGATAGAGAAAGAAGGCCGCTAAAAGACTAACCGCTGAGACCAAAAACGTCATTATCATTTGTTGGTTATCAGCCTGCATTCTTAACTGAGTCACATTGTCATCAAATGTCTTCTTTTCAAGCGCTTGTTGCATGGCGGTTGATTGTTGTTTCTCGCGGTACTTAAATAACTGTGCTTCAAGCTGAGCATTGTGCTCGATGGTATTTAATTCAACATAACGTCTGTGATCACGCATCGCTTCAACTGGTTTTGATTGCGCGGCATGTATTAATGCCTTTAACCCAAGTCCTTGCTGAATACGTTCCGGAATATCAAACTCTGAAGCCAACGCTAAAGATCGATCAATATATTTTAAGGCGATATCATATGATTTCTGCTGAAATTTAAGAGTAGCTAGACTATGTAAGCCACCAACATGGGCATAAGTGTTCTGTGTTGACTGGCCTAATGTGATTGCACGATTTGCATAATATTCTGCAGGCTCAAACTTGCCCATTAAGGCATAAACACCTGATACATTATGAGATTGTGACGCGATATTGTAATTTTGATCTGTTTGCTCAAAATATCGTAACGCTTTTTCATAATAGAATTTAGCCTGCCTATAATTATTCGCACTCTTATAAGCATTACCTAAATCGCCATAAGCTAATGCCACCCCGTTGTGATCATTAATCTCTTTACGCTCGGCAATAACCTTACGTAGCATCTCAATCGCTATATCAAATTGCTTTATCCGCGTATAAAAACCCGCGATATTAAAATAGATATCAATCCGATCAGCAGCACTGCCGTGAATATTGTAGAGTTTCGTTGCTTTCTGATAGCTTTCCATTGCCTCACTAACATTATCGATCGCCGCGTGAGCCAATCCGATATTATTGTGTAAGCTAGCGGTGATTAACGGAAAATCTAAGGGTAAATAGATATTTAGTGCTTTTTGATAAGCCAACAATGCTTGAGAATTTTTCGCACTAAGGTAATAAAAGATCCCCAAGGTTTTTTGGGCATCTGCATATTCGATTTCAAATTCGAATTCCTGAGCTATCGCTATACGCTTTTGGGTCGCGACAATAGCACCGGCTGAATCATCATTACGGCGATACAATGATATAGAGGATTTAAGCACAGCAATACGCTGTTTAGGGGATAGGCTTTGCTCTTCACTCAGCTTGATTATTTTTTTTAGTGCTAAGCCATCATCGCTAAGTTTTTGAATATCTTCAATGCGCTGCGCTAACTCACTTTCAGAATAGCTTGCGTACACACCATTACTGCATAGCAATAACAACAAAGTAAATATCGCTTTTCTCATACTATGAAACACTATTCCCTCTTATACTTTACGCACTAACAAATTGAGCTAATAAATACCTTATACACTATAATTAACACGTTATGCTATTTAAAAGAAAGGTTATAGCCATTGCTCATTCACTGGATAAAACGTATTTGTCTATTAACAGCTGCGATTTTAATTTGCGCTGGTGTTTGTGCAATCCTATTTATTTATAGTATTCATGACAATAAACCACTTCAAGTATCTAATACCACCATTAACTCAAACACAGCACGACTCGCAAAATCAGCCATTGCACGAAATATAAAACGATTGGATAGTAAAAATCAACATATTATTCTCGACTTTTCCGTCACAGAAATCGCCAGTCTAACCGAGATAATTGAACGATCTAATCCTAGTATAGCGATTGCGTTTAACCTTACTCAAAATGGACTTTACCTTGAATCGAGTATTAAATCACGCTGGCAAAGTTACATAAACCTAACATTGTTACTTACACCATCAACCAATGGCATCAACATTGAACAATTCACGATAGGAGAAATAGACTTGCCGCCTCAATGGGCTATCGCGATTATCGACTTATGGCTTAAAGAATTTAGCGGCATAAGAGTACTAAGTAATATCAATAATATTAGTATGACCAAACACAACCTAATCATTGGTTACAATATGATTAATAATAAAGCGCAGCTAATAACCTCACTATCGAAGCTAGCACGCTATTTTGGCTCGAGTAACATCACCGACAACAATCTCAAGCTTACTCAAGTTTATTACCGAAAATTGTATCAAATGCAGCAGCACACAGGAAAATGTAAAACACTACCACTTAGTGACTTTATCCATACAATGGCGACATATTCACCAACGACAATAAGTGACAGTGAAATAGAGAAGAATAGAGCGATAATTTTTGCGATGGCAGTCTACTTTGGGTCTTATCGATTTGAATACTTCATTGGCAAGCTAGCGCCTGAACTGCCGAGAAAGCCCCGCTGCTATGCGATACCAACTATCGCCAAGCGTCGCGACC
>Ga0209395_1002951_pt1 | contig 21595 bp, 20 predicted proteins | sample GOMGulsemesocosm_3_FD_184635 | JGI IMG/M metagenome (GOLD analysis project Ga0209395, IMG submission 184635) | Methane-oxidizing microbial communities from mesocosms in the Gulf of Mexico - GOM9D Gulf of Mexico (SPAdes) (version 2) | ecosystem: Environmental > Aquatic > Marine > Cold seeps... | reverse complement strand
GTGTCTGGGATTTATAAAACGGAGTTGTGCCGAGGCTAGTGTGACTTATGTCGCACCTCTTTTATTAGAGAAGCCCATGTGAGAGCGTAGCGGGACATTGCTAGACTTCTAATTTGTGCTTAGGCACTGAGAAGCCCGTTACGAAAGTAACGGGCTTTTTTTTGTCTGGAATTTAAGTTTTATCAAAATAGAACGCCGTTATGCGGAGGGTAGTGTGACTTATGTTGTAAATAAGCCCATATGAGAGCGTAGCAGGATATTGCTAGGTTTCTAATTTGTGCTTAGGCACACGAGAAGCCAGTTATGAAGGTGACAGAGTATTTGTGTTTTGCTTATTAAATTATAATCGACATATGTATAGATATACTTTAGATTGGTGGTCGTACCACTTCTTCAATAGAGTATAGACTATGACAAAGAGTAAAATAGATGAAAGAGTTAATCTAATAATTACGGCTGGAATAGCTTACGTTAGTCTTAATCGCCCAGAAAAGTGTAATGCACTTGATATAGATATGTTTGTTGCTATTAAAAAGATCATTAAATCTTTGAAAGTAGACCTAAGCATAAGAGCAGTGATAGTAACTGGTAACGGCGCAGACTTCTGCTCGGGTTTAGATGTCAAGTCAGTTATGTCATCTGCGAAGACACCACTATCACTCCTCTTTAAGTGGTTACCATGGCACGCTAATCTAGCTCAATATGTCTCTGTTGGTTGGAGAGAGATACCTGTACCAGTGATAATGGTTATTAAAGGTCGTTGTTGGGGGGGCGGTTTACAAATTGCTTTGGGAGCAGACTTCCGCATAGCTACGCCTGATGCTTCTTTTTCTATTATGGAATCTCGATGGGGCTTAATACCTGATATGGGAGGAACACTTGCCCTTAAAGAGTTAATTGATTTAGACATAGCCAAAGAACTTGCTATGACAGCTGAAGTTATTAACGGGGTCAAAGCACATGAAATTGGTCTAGTTACCCATGTAGATAATAAGCCTCACGAGAAAGCAGTAAATCTAGCAAGACTTATTTGTCAGCAGTCACCTGATTCTATTGCCGCAACCAAAAAACTATATAACAAAAGTTGGTGGAGTAAACCGGGGCTAGCGCTTGCCAGAGAGTCTTATTATCAAGTTAAAATATTATTAGGTAAAAATAGAGTCATTAAAACATACAACCAAACTCATCCAGATAAACAAGATAAAGAGTTCACCAAAAGACAACGTTGGTAGCCTTTTGTAGTTTCCTACTTTAGAAATAACTCACTTATTTATTCAAACCATTTCAATTCTTTAATCACCACTTAGCCTGTTCTCATCATTAATACGCCTTAACTCGTGTATGTCCAAGACTGTCCGCATTAATGCAGACGGACAGTCTCGGACACAGCTTGTGTCCGTTCGGACACTTAATAATATTTAATTATAATTTAATGTATAAATTACAGGTGGTTACGTTAATGTTGTTTTTGGCATTGAATCTGCAACATAAAGATATTGATAGATAACTAAGAAGAAATGCATGATTGAAGGAACGAGTGGACAAGATGAAGTGATAGCAAATACAAATAAAATACCAGTAAAGAAAATATTGCTTAGTATTTCACTATTATGTTTTTTGTCTTACGTTGCTTTTCCAACGTTATCTCAGTGGTATTCTTCAATACCCAATGTTGATAGTAAAACTATCAAAGTAGAATCGGTGATGAGAGGTGATCTTATTCGTGATGTTGTTGTATCAGGTAAAGCTGTTGCGGCTAATGCCCCACAACTTTACAGCACTGAAATGGGTAAAATTACCCTGCTCGCTAAGCCAGGTGAAGCGGTTAAGGAAAATCAAATAGTTGCTCACTTAGTTAGCCCTGAATTAGATGCACTGATTAAGTTACAACAATCAACATTAGAGCAATTAAGCATTAATGCTAACCGTGGTGTATTAGCGGATAAAGAAGCACAGCTTGATCTTGAAAGTAATATGAATACAGCTCAGTCAACATTGAATGTAGCCAAGCGTGAATTTCAACGAGCAGAAATATCCTACGGTAAGCAAATCATCAGCGAGGTTGATTGGTTAAAGAGCCAAGACGCAGTAGCGGATGCTACGCGTCTATTTGACCATGCCAAAAGACGAGTGTCGTTTGCTATTGAACGATTACGTTTTGAAAAGAAGCATAGAGAATTTTTAGTCCAAAAAGAGAAACTTATCTTAGAAGAGTTATCTCGCCGATACGATGCCTTAGCAATCACTGCACCAGTAAATGGCGTTGTAGGTAATTGGTTAGTCGCACAAAAAAATACCATTGCAGCCAATACCCCTATTATGACAATTGTTGACTTATCAGAATATGAAGCTGAGTTGAACGTGCCAGAGTTTTACGCGGATGACTTAGGTATAGGCCTTGAGGTTTCTATGAAAATTTCGGGAGTTTCTATAAGAGGTGAAGTTATTGCTATTTCACCTGAGGTAAAAGGTAACCAAGTTACTGTAAGGGCTAAAATAAATAATTCCAAGAATATTCAGTTAAGACAGAACCAACGAATTAATGCCCGTATAGAATTTGAAAAAAAAGAAGATGTACTTATGGTCAAACGTGGTGCTTTTATGGGCTCGTTAGGCGGTAAGTTCATTTTTAAACTTGTCGAAGACAACTACGCAAATAAAATAGCAATTACTACTGGAACTAGCAGTGTCGAGTATATCGAGATTACCTCTGGTCTTGAGGCTGGCCAACAAGTTATTACCTCGGCTTATGAAAACTACCATAATGCGGAACGAGTTTACCTAGATAATTAGCTTCAAATCTATCAACCCAAATAGCCGATAACAATTAAATTAATTAATGAAGTCTCACTCAATAAGTAAGACTTCAAGTAAAGCCTAATAAAAAGGAAAGTACCATGCTTAAAATGAACAACATTTCTAGAATATATCAAAGTGACACCATTCAAACGCACGCACTACGAGATTTTTCATTGAATGTTAAAGCAGGAGAATTTGTTGCGGTTACTGGACCATCAGGATCAGGTAAGTCTACCTTTCTTAATGTAGCTGGGTTATTAGATAACTTCGACCGTGGTCAATATGAATTAGATGGTGTTAGTGTACAAGGCTTAAAAGATGATGAATTATCACGACTAAGAAATGAGAAAATAGGTTTTATATTTCAAAACTATAACCTTATTCCTGATTACAGTATTTTTGACAATGTTGACATGCCACTTCGTTATCGGGGCTTTAGCGCGAGTGAACGCAAACGTCGAGTTGAAGAAGCATTAGAGAAGGTTGGTTTAACTTCAAGATTTAAATATTTACCAAGTCAACTGTCTGGCGGGCAGCAACAACGTGTTGCTATCGCTAGAGCACTTGCAGGTGAACCTAAAATATTATTAGCGGATGAGCCTACCGGTAATCTTGATTCCTTAATGGCACGTCAAGTGATGGAGATACTACATGATCTTAATAAAGGTGGCGCTACTATTATCATGGTTACTCATGATCCAGACCAAGCACGAGAAGTGAATCGTAACGTGCAAGTAATCGATGGACAACTTGCTGATTTTAAAGTTTATGCACCGCTTGATAGATCAGCTGAAACGAAAGGAAAGACTATCTCAGCTGCAGTAAATGAGGAGATGGCTGATGCGTAGCAGTAGCATGTTTTCATATAACTTGTCTTTAGCGATGCAGAGCTTTAAGCGTGCGCCAACATTGTATTTTTTAATCATGCTTACTTTATCTATTGGTGTAGGGGTATTGTGTGCAAATCTAGCGTTAGTTAATTCTATGGCAAGTGACCCGATACCCGAGAAAAGCAATAAATTAATTCATATTAGTATGAACACTTGGCCAGGCGACCAACCGCCAGACGAACCAATGCATATATTACGTTACCGTGATGCCATGAAAATTGCAGAGTCAGGTATCCCTAAACGCAGCGCAGTATTTTATGCGTCGGGTGTTTATGCACGTGATTCCGAATCAACGAGTATGAAGCGATTTGATTCAGCAGTAAGAGCAACCACCCCCGGATTTTTTGAGCTAACAAATGCACCTTTTGCTTATGGCTCAGCATTTGAAAAAAGTCGTGGTATGGAAGTTGTTATCGGCGATGAGCTTAACCAAAAAATATTCGCGGGTGTAAATAGTGTCGGAAAAACGTTGGAGCTTGATGGAGAGTTGCTAACTATTGTTGGTGTTTTGAAACCTTGGATATTAAGACCTTTATTTTATCATGCAACTGAAGGACGTGCTTTCAACTTAACTGATGATATCTATGCTCCTCTTGAAACTGCAATAGATTTAGGTTGGTCTATACATGCAAGGAGCTCTTCTGCGGATAATTATGCCGGTGTTGAAGAAACTCGTGATAAAAATGCCTATTACTTACAAGCCTGGGTCGAGCTAGACAATGTAAACCAAAGGTCGGCAATGCAATCTTACCTAGATAGTTATAGTCAAGAGCTTAAAGACGCCGGAGAGCATCCTCTGACGACAAGAAATGAACTGCACAATGTAAGTGAATGGTTAACCGCTAAAAAAGTAGTTGATCAAAAGGTATTAGCTTTCACTTTAGCTTCGGTATTGTTTTTATCTGTATGTATTTTTAATGCCAGTAGTTTATTACTGTCGCGTTTTCATGCGGCTAAATTTGAAGTTGGTTTACGTAGAGCTATTGGCGCAAGTAATCGACATATGTTGATACAAGGCTTAACAGAGAGTGCTTTACTGGGGCTATTCACTGGCTTGGTAGCGTTAGTGTTAAGTTGGTTGTTTCTTAAATTATCAGTACAGTTTCTGCCTCGGTTAGCAAATATTGCTGTGTTAGAGCCAAAATTACTGGTATTGGGTATGTTACTGGCATTAGTAACTTCTATTGCTAGTGCTCTATATCCATTATATCGCGCCAATCGTTACACTATTTCAGCTGAACTTAAGTAACCAAAATAATAAGGAAAACTCATGAATATTAAAGCACTACTAAAGTCCTTATTGTTAAGAAAATTTACTACGGGATTATTAATCTTACAATTAGCTATAACCCTCGGCCTGTTGATCAATAGTGCAATTTTAGCATTAGACACTAATGAAAAATTGGCTCAGAAAACTGGCCTTGATGCAGAGAATACCTTGATTGTATCTTTACAGCCAACATCGGGTAATTATCGAGATCTAGATTACTTTCGTTCGATTGTCAGTCAAGACTTACAAGAGCTAGATAAGTTGCCAGGTGTTGAAAGTGTTTCACTTGTTAATCAATTACCTATTAATAGAAGAGGTATGTTAGGGAATGTTTATGATCTCGATGACCCGGAGAGCGTTCGTAAAGATAAGTACCTGCAAGATGTGAAGATATTCCTTACCAATGAGGAGCTTGCTAAAACACTTGCCTTTGCACTTGTTGAGGGGCGGTTTCTAACTAAAGATGATCAACTAGACTTTGGTAGTGACAAAAATGGCAATATACTTATTACCGAGTCTTTAAAGAATGCGCTATATGGTGATACATCAGCACTTGGACAAGAAACTAATAATGGCCGTGTAGTTGGTGTTGTTAAGGATATAATGCTTGACCCTACTATTCCTGTAGATAAGCAATATGGTGTTTTTGGTAATCGTGTTATGGAATATGTCTTTACGGGTAGAAATTATTTATTAAAGGTGACAGTAGGTCAAATAGATAATGTACGCAATCAAGTCAGCGATACTATTTTAGCCGTACAAGCTGAGCGGGATATATATAGAATAATCACTATGGCTGAACATATGAAGCGCTTTTACCGCCATGATAAAGGCTTAGCTGAACTGTTTTTAATGTTATGTGGTTTAATGATTTTTGTTACTGCTATTAGTAGCTATGCATATTCACAGTTTCATATCTCGCGACAGAAAAAATACATTGGTATCAGACGTGCATTAGGTGCCCGTAAAAAAGATATTCTTTTGTATGTGCTAACTGAAAATTGGTTGGTATATACCCTAGGTTGTACGTTAGGTTTAGTGATGGCGTTAGGTTTTAATATTTTGTTAAGCCAGTATATTAGCTTGAGTAAACCAGGTATGATGTTGTTTTTATTAGCAAGTACGATTATTTTTGTAGCCGGTACGTTAGCTACTTTGATCCCGGCAATAAAGACAAGTAATATTCCGCCAGTAATTGCGACTAGAACAGTCTAAGAAATAGCAGGTTGTAATGTTAGCTATAAGTTAGCTGAGTATTTGACTTATAGCACTTGCAGGTAGACGTCACCTCAGAGTTGTTTTGTCGAAGGTCTATTTTTAGGTCTGGATAACGTTTTCGCTTGTCATATTTTAAATAAATAGAATGTAATGAACTGAGCAGCTTTAAAGGAACAGAATGCCGCAAATATTAGTCGTTGATGATAATCCCGATATACTTGAAGCTCTTGAGTTATTATTAAGCTTGCATGGTTACACGGTACTTACTGCTGAAAATGAGAAACAAGCATTATTAGCGGTATCTCACCAAAGTGTTGATTTAGTTATTCAAGATATGAATTTCGCAGAAGGTATTACTTCAGGAAAAGAAGGTAAGTCATTATTCAATGCATTAAAAGCACTAAATAACGATTTACCTATTATCTTAATTACTGCATGGACTCAGTTAGAGACAGCTATATCTCTGGTGAAAGGTGGAGCAACAGACTATTTACAAAAGCCTTGGGACGATGTGAAATTGTTAAATTTGGTGGAGACATATAGTCAAAGCAGCCAGACGAACCAGAGTAATAATGAAACTCCGTGCAGGCAAAGTGATAACAATCAAAACTCTGCGGGTTCCTTTATCTATCAAAGCCAAGAAATGCATTCCCTCATATCTCAAGCAGGCAAAGTTTCTGGTGCAAATGTTAATGTTTTAATTACCGGAGCCAATGGTGCAGGTAAAGAAAAACTTGCTGATTACATTCACCAACAATCACCACGTCATAACAATGCCTTTATCAAAGTGAATATGGGGGCCTTACCTCATGAGTTGATGGAAGCTGAACTCTTTGGTGCGGAAAAAGGGGCTTTTACCGGTGCTAATCAAGCCAGAATTGGTCGGTTTGAAGCCGCTGATAGCGGTACCCTATTTTTGGATGAGATAGCTAACCTACCCTTGACGGGCCAAATGAAATTATTGAGGGTATTACAAACCGGTGAATTTGAACGCTTAGGATCTAATGTAACATTAAAAGTAGATGTAAGAGTACTTAGTGCTACCAATGCAGATTTACGCTTAGCGGTGAAGCAAGGGACATTTAGAGAAGATTTATATTATCGACTCAATGTTATCGAGTTGAACTTACCAGATTTAGCGCAGAGAAAAGCGGATATAGTACCGTTAGCACAATACTTTATTGGCAGTGATTATTCACTTAGCGATAAAACCATACAAGCACTAACTAGCCATGCATGGCCGGGTAACGTTCGTGAACTGGAGAATGCTTGTAAACGGGCATTAGTTTTTGCTAATGATAACATCTTAGAACCTAGGGATTTTCAATTGGCTTCACAAGCCGAAACGTCGTTCAATGAAAAGGAACATATTGAACACGTATTGATTAAGCATAATGGTGTTATTAAGCATACTGCAACAGAGCTGGGGTTAAGTCGACAAGCACTATATCGTCGTATTGAAAAATATCAGATCGATGTCGAGTCGTTATGTTAATTGTACAACTCATTATTATCAATATTATTTTCATTGTTAGTTTCATTTTGTTGTTGCCTAGCTCTCCTTGGTTATTTGGCATAAGTTCAATATTGTTGATTTTTTTAGCCGTTATACGTTATCAATATTACCATCGACAGACCCATCAAATACTACATACCTTATTGCATGGTTTACGTAACTTACAAGATGGTGATTTCTCAATTAGCTTAGCTGATAATCAAACGAATAAAAGTAAGAGCCAGTCCGAAATATTAGCGTTGTTTAATCAAGTGACTGATAAATTAAGACAGGAAAAGCAATCACTTTATCAACGAGAACTGTTACTCGATAAAGTGGTAAATGCATCTGATGTTGTTACCGTGCTTGTTAACCACAGAGATACTATTATCTTTGCTAATCGAGCTGCAGAATACTTTTTTAATCAAAAGAGTATGTTGGGCATATCTTGGGCAAGGTTATTAGATGAGAAGCTACCAGAGCTCATTCCACACCATGATAAAGACAATGCAATTATTCAATTACTGTTAGCTAGCTCTAGTCTTGGAAGTAGTTATGCTAATAGTGGAAGTCATGTGGATAATGCTGAGGTGAAAGAAAACCTTAAAACAGAGCAGAGTTGGCACTTGTCTCGTCATCATTTGAAATTACATGGCAGTCGTCATCAATTAACTTTACTCAAACCAATAACTCAAGCCATGCATCAGCAAGAATTACAAACATGGAAAAAGGTAATACGAGTTATTAATCACGAACTTAACAACTCTATCGCCCCAATTAGTTCCATGTGTCATAGCGGTAACATTCTAGCCGAACGTTTAGCTGAGCCTCAGCTTATGCGAGTTTTTGCTACTATTTCTAAGCGGATAAATAAATTAGCAGAATTTATTCAGAGTTACAGTCAGTTGGCGCGACTTTCTCAACCCAAAAAACAGCTGTTTGATTTAATAAAAACTTTGCAGCAACTACAAGAGTTATATCATTTTAAGTTAACTTTTCAGCAAACAAGTTTGATGTGGTCCGGTGATGAAAGTCAAATTGAACAGTTGCTAATAAACCTACTTAAAAATGCCCAACAAGCATGCCCAGACCACATCCCCCCAGAAGAGGCATGTACGGTTAGTATTATCAGTCAGCAGGGGAGGTTGATAATTACCGTAAGAGATTTTGGTACTGGTATGCCAACCGAAGTATTACAGAAAGCATTCTTACCTTATTATTCAACGAAAGCAGAGGGGAGCGGTATTGGTTTAAGTATTTGCCGAGAAATTAGCGATGGTCATCAAGGTCAAATTACCTTGAATAACCATCCAGGTGGCGGCCTGCAAGTAGATGTACATTTACCGCTAAGTTAAACTCTAAATTGAAGGAGGTTAGCGATAAATGAGTTTGTATTATTATCAGAATTGTTTATCTATTCTGACAATGCCATTTGCAAGGTAAACCATTCTCACCGCATCTTGTTGATGAAAGACCATCTGTTGATCATAATCTTGAATCACCATAAATTGCTGACATTGTTGCTCAGTACAGTCAACTTCTATCATTAACTCCACTAAACGAACAATAACGGTTTTGCCTTGGCTACGATTGTTGGCCATTTTACCACCAATAACAGCACCCAATACCGTCGCTATATCACGACCACTACCACCACCAAATTGATTACCTATGGCGCCGCCTATCAAAGCGCCACCAAAGGTTTTCCAACCGCTATTTTTATCTTCAATTAGTTCTTCTTGGCTAATGTTTCGAGCAGAAACCACTGTACCGAAGAGTACCTTTTCAACAGGTACAGCTTTGTTGCGGTCATAGTCAGCAGCCGCGGAATAACTAAATAAAAAGGTGAACAGAGTTAAACTTGTTAATAATAACGATTTCATCATTTTTCCTTACCAGCTAACGAATTCTTTTCCCTTGGTTTTACGGATTTCAGTTTCATCAGCCCATTCTACTAGGCCGCTTTCTAAATCCATTAAACGTAGGGTAAATTTATAATAAACATCAGACTGGTCTTTGTTAGATTTAACAATACTGGCTAAGTTGCCATAAAGCATGTATTGAGCACCGACTTGCTTACCAAACTGCATTGCTTTATTAGCATCAACCATACCGCTGTTTTGTTGGTAATCAAGCTGTTTGCGTGCTGCTTCTACTCGGCCCATATCAACAAATCTGAATTTACCTGAACGAAGTAATTTGGTAGAGATAGAGTCAGTAATTGATTCAGTGTCAATATGCTCACTCGTTTTGTTTTTGATACTTTCGACAAACATAATTGGGCGAGTATTTGCTGTTAAAGTGCCTACTACAGGAGAGACTAACAACGAGTCAGTCATTTGACCGGCAACTTTTTGTAAATCAGTAGAGCCAAAGCTAATATCTGTTGTTTCAACTTCGTTTGCATCGCCATAACGTACTACCGATTTATTGGTACAACCGGCAACAAGGGTAAGTGTTAGTGCAACACTGGTAATCATAATAAGTTTTTTCATTGGGTTTTCCTTTACTTGCTAATGTTAATTTATTTTAATAAATCTTTAATATCGTCATGCCCGAGGTGTATTAATTGGGTATCCAACATCAAGAGTTATAGGTTATAGGTTAAAATTTAAAAAACTTTTCTGGTACTTCACGTACATAAAGACTAAACGATGCGACATGGGTCGTTGGTGCTAATCCTGGCACTGTCGCTGTTTGCATGCCATGTAAATCAAGCGGCTGCCAAGGACTTTTGCCTGCTTCAATGACGAAACCGTCTTTATCTAACCAGGTAAACTGATATTGCAGTTTGAGTGTTTTTTTATAGGTACTGGAGAGTGATAGGTTAATTTCGAGCAGATCATTATTGGTTCGAGATCTGATATCACTTATATGAAGTTTTTTACCTAACTCAGGGTTGTGAACCTGTAGATGTTTCTCGAATTTCTGTCCTGGGGCTATTTGGCTTGTGCCTGTACCAGAGGTTACTGGCGCTACATTTTTACAACCACTGATTAATAATGTTGTGGTTAACGCTGCAATTAAAATGGCAGAACGTTTTGATGCAGCCTTTGTATTTAGTGGAGAAAAGGCTGCTGTAATAGGTGTTACGTTTTTCATTTTTAGTACTCCATATTTTAACTGGGGCGATATTAAAATTTTATATTCACGTGAACAGTAAAGTTTAAAGATTTATACTCTGGTAATTAATATAACTACCGATCGAGGTTAATTTTACTAAGGTTTGTCTATCTTCGTTAATTTCAACTGTGATGCTTCTATTACTGCCATTAATATTCAATTCTACTTGGTGTTGACCCGGTGTTAAGTCTAGTCGTAGTACATGAATACTATCGGGTAGTGTACTCCAACTTCGGGTATCAGCCTTTTCAGAAGCTATATTATAGAGACCAGCTAAGATATTACCGACATCGCCCCCTTTACGGCTCATTTGCTGTCTCATTTCTTCTTTTGCCAGCAGTCGTAAAACTTGTCTGGTGACAATAACTGGCATTTCATCTTGTAATTGTTTGGCTGCAAGTGATTGCAGGCGAACAATTTCATTAGATTGATAGTTATTCCCTTCATAACTTAATGTTAGGCCTGAATATTGGCGTAAACGGTTTTGATAACTTGGCAAGGCGACACTATAAAAACGCATGTCGTTATGGCTTGTAAAAATGGGTAGGTGGATTGACACTTCTTGTTTACTGGGAATTATGCCTTGCTCAACCAAAACTACTAACTGACCATTTTGCGCTAAGTTATCTTGATTACTATTGTCTGAAGTTTTTGCTTGAGTGATGGTACTTGAGAAGCGCTTGCTAAATAGTTGTATATCATTGTTCATACCTAGCTTATTAGCTAATCGCCAAACATCTTGTTGCACGGTTATATTATGAGGATAAATTTCTAACGCTTGTTTGTAATCAATATATGCATCATTAGCCAGTCCTACTGCTTCATAAAGTACGCCAGATAAGTAAAAAGTATACGCATTTTGAAAACCATTTTTTACTTCGCCAATAGCGGTATTCATTGAAGGATATTTACTGGCTAAGCTTTCAGGACTCACCCCTTTCTTTGCCATACTGTTTCGGGCATCAAAAAGTGATTTTTGATTAGCTTGCAACGCTTTATTTTGTACTAAGTTTGCACGTCGTATTTCAACTAAGGCGCCAGAGAGATCATTTTGATTTAAGTAATTAAGTGCTTGATAACAATGCAACATGCTTTGTTCATAATAGGGTATGTCATACCGGGTTGCATTATCATTACTAACTATCGCTGTAACATTTTCTACACCACGACTCAGTTGAATTTTAGCTGCTTGTTCTGCTTGTTGAACTTGTCGGTATACCAAGGCAAAGTCTTGTTTACTTTCTTCGTGATTGCTGGCGAGAAATTCTAAACGGGCTTTTTCTAATAAACTTAAGCTGTAGCTGCCATTGCTTTCACTGCGTTCAGGTATTAATGATACTGCTTGCTCGAAGTTGCCTTTTTGTTGGGCATTTTTTACCCCTTGCATTTGTTTATTGTAGTTACTGAATAAATCACCAAATGAAGTGCCAGCACAAGCGCTTAGTGTTAATGAAAGTAGTATAACTATTGAAGTTTTGAACGGATTATTAGGCATTTTAGTAGCTTATATTGTTACCAGTATATAGCAAGACGAAGACTGTATAAAAAGTGTAATTTAATGCAGTAAAAATTTACATATAAGCCTGACCTGAGGTAAGTCAGTCATATTTTTAATAAGGGTACAATATGATTTAGTTTTAAATATCCTTTTGAAAAAAATAACCGTCAAGCAGCATCATTCGATAATGACTAGCGCATTACTTTGTTAGTAAAATGGCTAAATTTCGTTCTTACTAGACTCACCTATATTGAATAAGGATAAATTGCTGAATAAGCCTGTGTGGTTATCTGTAGTAACGAGCGTGCTTTTTTCAACAAGCCAAGTACAGGAGAAAGATGTCACTGTAGAGATATACAAAGAACAATTCCTACCTAGTGAAACAGTAATTGAAGTTGGTGATAGAGTGATTTGGAAAAACATTGAAAAACGTCAGTATCACAATGTTTAGTTTAAAGACTCAGGTGAAGACGAGCCTGATTACTTTTTTCCTGATGAAAGCTACCAACCTAAACTTTATCAACTAGCTAGCTTTTCTTATGAATGTGGGTCACATCCTAAAATGAAAGGTAAGATTACCGTAACAATAGTAGGCCAATAGCTTTAAGTCTATAGGTGATATAAGTATTGTTGAAAGGCGGCTATTACCTTATTAAATATAGGGTTATAGCCATTTATTATTGAAATAAGTTACTAGTAAACGAATGTTTTTTGATGTAGCGCAAAGTTAATTCTAATTATGTAAGGATTTATTACAACCCCTTAAAAAGTTGATTTCCATCAAGTCGCTTACCCTACATCCTCGTTATTATCATTCAGCTTTTAAAACTTACGCATGAACTATTTCATTAAGGAAACACCATGTCAGAGAGCTTTACTAAAGGCATGGCAAGGAATATTTATTACGGAGGAAGTGTATTCTTCTTCTTAATATTCTTAGCTTTGACTTTTCACACTGTAAAAGAGATGCCCAAAAGGGATAACCGACATAATATTACCGAAGCTGTCGAACGCGGTAAGCATTTGTGGGAAAAAAATAATTGTATTGGTTGTCACTCGTTAATTGGTGAAGGCGCATACTTTGCACCAGAACTAATGAACGTTTATGATCGCCGCGGCGGTGGTAGCGAAGAAGGTTTTAAAGCCTTCATGAATGGTTGGATGAATGCTCAACCATTAAATATTCCAGGTCGTCGTCAAATGCCTAACTTCCACTTAAATGACCAAGAAATTGATGATTTAGCTGAGTTCCTTAAATGGACTTCTGAGCTAGATGCCAATAACTGGCCACCAAACATAGAGGGTTAAGGCGTGGATACATTAAAATATCAATCACAAGCCGTAGCAAAACCTTACTTTTTTTTCGCTATGATCTTATTCGTAGGCCAAATCTTATTTGGTCTTATTATGGGCTTACAATATGTTGTTGGTGACTTTTTAGGTGGTATTATTCCATTTAATGTTGCTCGTATGGTACATACCAACCTTCTTATTGTTTGGCTACTGTTTGGTTTTATGGGGGCTGCTTATTACTTAGTGCCTGAAGAAGCTGAAACTGAACTTTATAGTCCTAAGCTTGCTATTATCCTTTTTTGGATATTTGCTGCAGCGGGCGTACTAACTATTTTAGGTTACTTATTGGTACCTTATTCTACCTTAGCTGATATTACGCTTAATCACCTATGGCCAACAATGGGGCGTGAATTTCTAGAACAGCCAACGATTACCAAAATTGGTATTGTTGTTGTATGTCTAGGCTTCTTATTTAACCTAGGTATGACCATCTTAAAAGGTCGTAAAACTGCCATTAACATGGTGATGATGACTGGTTTAATCGGTTTAGCTGTATTCTTCTTATTCGCTTTCTATAACCCAACTAACTTAGCCTTAGATAAATACTTCTGGTGGTTTGTTGTTCATTTATGGGTTGAAGGTGTATGGGAATTAATCATGGGCGCAATCTTAGCTTATGTATTAATCAAAGTTACTGGTGTTGACCGTGAAGTAATTGAAAAATGGTTATATGTGATTATCGCTATGGCGCTTATCTCAGGCATCTTAGGTACTGGTCATCACTTCTACTGGTTAATGACTCCTGAATATTGGCAGTGGGTTGGTTCTATCTTCTCTGCACTTGAACCACTTCCTTTCTTCGCAATGGTACTATACGCATTTAATATGGTTAACCGTCGTCGTCGTGAACACCCTAACAAAGCAGCGACACTGTGGGCATTAGGTACTGCGGTAATGGCATTCTTAGGTGCTGGTGTATGGGGCTTCTTACACACGTTATCCTTTGTTAACTACTATACGCATGGTTCTCAAATTACAGCTGCTCACGGTCACATGGCTTTTTACGGCGCATATGCAATGATTGTTATGACAATCATCTCTTATGCTATGCCTAAGTTACGTGGTATTGGTGAAGCTAACTGTAATAAAGCACAAGTTGTTGAAATGTGGGGCTTCTGGTTAATGACAGTAGCTATGGTCTTTATCACATTATTCTTAACGGGTGCTGGTATCTTACAAGTCTGGTTACAACGTTTACCTGAGTCAGGAGAAGCATTAAGCTTTATGGCTACTCAAGATAAACTTGAAATCTTCTACTGGTTACGTGAAATTGCAGGTGTATTCTTCCTCATTGGTTTAATTTCCTACTTAACAAGCTTCTTTATCACTGATAAAAAGGCACAAGCGTAATATCAGTTAAGTCTTAAATGACATTAATTTAAGAAAAGCAAAAGCCGTGACAGTGTCGCGGTTTTTTTTTGCCATAATTTTAGTAAAAGGGCTAATAACAATTCTGGCTTGGTCTGCTACAAGTCACTATGGAGATAGGAAGTTACAGTTACAACTTATTGCTCTATTTTATTTCACCTTATTTTCTCTTCACTTTATCGAAAATAGTTTTATCCCTTCTTTACTAGCTGTTACGTTGCATTTAACTTTATTAAAGTAAACTTAACCTGATGAGGATTTAATTATCTCTATTTCAAATACACAAACACTTCTTAACAAGAGCAAAAGTTTTTTTGTTCCTGTTGTGGTCATGCTCAGCTTGTCATTTGGTCAAGTCATATCAGTAAATGCAGCAGAACAATCTAATCAACAAACAAGTGGTCATGATCGTAAACTTGCTATTGATGGAAAGAATACGACTAAGCATAGTACTAAAGTCAAGGGTGAAAAATTCAAGTATACAGCTACTACAGGTACACAACCTGTATGGGATAAAGAAGGGAACCCAGCAGCGAGTTTATTTTATACTTATTATCAACGTAGTGATGTAAAAGATACCGCAAAACGCCCATTGGTTATTTCATTTAATGGTGGTCCTGGCTCTGCATCAGTATGGATGCATGTTGCTTATACTGGTCCTAGAGTTTTAAATGTTGATAACGAAGGTTATCCACTTCAGCCATACGGCGTTAAAACAAATCCTTATTCAATTTTAGATGTGGCAGATATTGTTTTTGTTAATCCGGTAAATACAGGTTATTCACGCGTATTGCCAGATAAAGACGGTAAAATGCCAAGTAAAGAGCAGCAAAAGAAAATGTTCTTTGGCGTTAATGCTGATGTTAAATACTTAGCTGAATGGGTTAATACCTTTGTTAGCCGTAATAACCGCTGGCGTTCACCTAAATATTTAATCGGTGAAAGCTATGGTACCACCCGTGTTGCCGGTTTAGCCAAAGAATTACAATCGCGACAATGGATGTATGTTAATGGTGTTATTTTAGTTTCGCCAACGGATATTGGTATCAAACGCGATGGTCCTGTAGAAGCGGCTAATAGATTACCGTACTTTGCGGCAGCGGCTTGGTATCACAAAGCCTTAACTCCTGCGTTGCAACAAAAACCGCTACAAGAATTACTTGCTGAAGTTGAAAGCTATACCCTTAGCAGCTATCTACCCGCTCTCGCTAAAGGTGGTTTTATTTCAACACAAGAAAAAGCGCTTGTTGCAGAGCAAGTTTCTAAGTATTCAGGCTTATCTGTAGAAGCTGTTGTTAATAATAACTTAGATGTAGATAACAACTTTTTCTGGAAAGAGTTGTTACGTGATAGAAAACAAACTATCGGTCGTTTAGATTCACGTTACTTAGGTATCGATAAAAAAGTGGCAGGTTCACGTCCTGATTACAATGCTGAGTTAAGCTCTTGGTTGCATAGTTTTACTCCGGGCATTAATTATTATTTACGTGAAGAGTTAGATTATAAAACCGACATTAAATACAATATGTTTGGCGATGTTCACCCGTGGGATAGAACAGGTAATAACACTGGTGAAGGATTACGATCCGCTATGGCGCAAAATCCTTACTTACAAGTCATGATTCAGTCAGGCTACTTTGACGGCGCGACTAACTACTTCGATGCTAAGTATACTATGTGGCAATTAGATCCTAGCGGCGTGATGAAAGAGCGTTTGTCGTTTAAAGGTTATGAAAGTGGTCATATGATGTATTTACGTCATGAAGACTTAAGACAATCTAACCAAGACATTCGTGATTTTATTAAAAATAGTTTGCCGGCGAAAGGTCAAGCAGCGAAATATTAATACCGGTTAAAGCTAGGTGTTAATACCGTTTAGTTTACTGGATAGTTAAACTAACTTAGCACTATTAAAGGCTTACTCAATAATTTGAGTAAGCTTTTTTATTGCCTGAACTTTGGAATAAAAGCGGAACAATGGTAGTGAATTATATATTGATTTCTTTTTAGTCAAAATTTCTGTATAATGCGCGCAAAATTATAGCCCTATCGTTAATCAGCTAAAGTAGCGTTAAACGATCGTAACAGCGAGTACAGCCTGTGTTAGATAAATTAAGAAATGTGGCAATTATTGCCCACGTTGATCACGGAAAAACCACTTTAGTTGATAAATTATTAGAGCAATCAGGAACACTTGATGCTCGTGGCGGTCTTGAAGAGCGCGTAATGGACTCAAATGATATCGAGAAAGAGCGTGGTATCACAATCCTAGCGAAGAACACTGCTATTAACTACAATGAATACCGTGTAAACATCGTAGATACTCCTGGCCATGCTGATTTCGGTGGTGAAGTTGAGCGTGTAATGTCAATGGTAGATTCTGTGCTACTAATCGTTGATGCACAAGAAGGCCCAATGCCACAAACTCGTTTTGTGACGCAGAAAGCTTTTGCTCAAGGCCTTAAACCTATCTTAGTTATCAACAAAGTTGATAAGCCTGGCTCTCGTCCTGATTGGGTTATGGATCAAGTTTTTGAATTATTTGATAACCTTGGCGCTACTGATGAACAACTAGACTTTAAAGTTGTTTACGCTTCAGCAATCAATGGTTGGGCTTCGCTTGAAGAAGGCGAAACTGGCACAGATATGACACCATTATTTGATACTATTATCAAAGAAGTGCCGAAGCCAGAAGCTGATCCTGAAGGCGCATTCCAAATGCAAATCTCTCAACTTGATTATAGCTCATACTTGGGCGTAATCGGTGTTGGTCGTATTATGCGTGGTTCTGTTAAGCCTAACCAACAAGTAACAATTCAACTTGCTAGCGGCGGTGTTCATAACGCTAAAGTAGGTAAAGTATTTGGTTACTTAGGCCTTGAACGTCATGATATCGAAGAAGGTTTTGCTGGCGATATTATCGCTATTACCGGTTTAGGTGAGTTAAAAATATCTGATACTATTTGTTGTCCATCAGCAGTTGAAGGTTTACCTGCGTTATCGATTGATGAACCTACTATCAATATGACTTTCCAAGTAAACACTTCTCCATTTTGTGGTCAAGAAGGTAAGTACGTTACTTCACGTAATATCAAAGATCGTTTAGACAAAGAGTTAGTTCATAACGTTGCATTACGTGTTGAGCAACTTGATGATCCAGATAAATTTAAAGTATCAGGTCGTGGTGAACTTCACTTAGGTATCCTAATTGAAAACATGCGTCGTGAAGGCTTTGAACTAGCTGTATCTCGTCCAGAAGTAATTATCCGTGAAATTGACGGTCAGTTACAAGAACCATATGAAACAGTAACTATTGATGTTGAAGAACAGCATCAGGGTTCTATAATGGAAAAAATGGGTATCCGTAAAGCTGAACTTACTGATATGGCACCAGATGGAACTGGTCGTATTCGTATGGACTTCATCATGCCAAGTCGTGGTTTAATTGGTTTCCAAACTGAGTTTATGACATTAACGTCAGGCTCTGGCTTGATTTACCATACGTTCTTCGAATACGGACCTCACAAAGGTGGCGAAATCGGTCAACGTAAAAATGGTGTAATGATTGGTAATGCAACGGGTAAAGCATTAACTAACGCTATCTTTAACTTACAATCACGCGGTCGTATGTTGATTGGTCATGGTGTTGATATTTATGAAGGCCAAATCATTGGTATTCATAGTCGTGATAACGATTTAACGGTTAACGCGCTTAAAGGTAAGCAGTTAACTAACGTTCGTTCATCAGGTACTGATGAAGCACAAACATTAACTCCACCTATCTTAATGTCTTTAGAGCAAGCTTTAGAGTTCATTGATAATGATGAGTTAGTTGAAGTAACACCAGAAAATATTCGTATACGTAAGAAGTTCTTGAAAGAGAATGATCGTAAACGTGAAGGTCGTGGTGCTAAATAATTATTAACTCATTTTTGTGAGTTTTAATTAAGAAGCGTCTATTACGTAAGTAATAGGCGCTTTTTTTTATCTGAAGAAAAGTAGACTGATTCAACAACGCGGGTATAAAAATTAAAATACCTGAAAAAGAGGGGGAGGAAACTAAAATAGCTTGTAAGACATGTCTGCAATTGTCGTCAGTTGTATCAATGTTATCGTTGATGTTATTTTATTAAGTAGATGTTATTTAAAGGTAAGCTGTAAAATAATATACGTACATTAATATTTTGTTACTTCTACTTTAAAAATAACGAAGCAGATAATATTTTTATAACTACGCTTATAAGTATCAAGCAGTAAGTAACATGCAGCTTTTTTCCAAACAAAAGGAATTGTATTATGTCTCCAGCACAATTGAAAAAACTACAAGAGCTTAGTCAAGTGTTTAGTCAAGGCAAAGCTAACCCAAAACAAATTCAGCAGCTTTCAACCTTGCTTGCACAAATTAATCTCTATGATCAAGAGGATCAATCGTCAGGAAGTGATAACATTAATTTTATCGCTGCACCACGTTTTGGTTAACCTTGAAATAAACTAACCATTATCTTGATAAGTAGCCGCATCTATAATTGACCATAAATGAAATATTCCAGCGATGATTGCTGGAATTACCATCCACCACAATGCATATCCACCCACACAGACAATGGCAAAAATTAATGCTGCCATTAACCTACCTTGAACTAATTGCCCTAATCCGGGGAAAAACACATTACATATCGCGGAAATTACATTGCCCGCAGAGCCCTGACTCGCCATCTATTACTCCCAATTAAAACCCTTAAAACTAGCATCATACTAGCTTATTAATAGAGGCTATCTTAATATATGCAGTAATTAGGGCAAACCGAAAAATTGTTAACAAATATGAGTTTATTTAATCGAGCGACCATCAGTAACTTCTGGCATGAACATAAAGACGGACTGTTTTACTTTGCCCGCCGTGTTAAGCGTGAGCAAATTCAGGTTGTGGCAGGGTACTTGTCGTATGTATGTTTAATGTCGCTAGTGCCATTGATGGTGGTTATGCTGTCGGTAATGACTGCGTTTCCACTTTTTGCTGAGTTGCAGCAAAGTATTGAGCAGTTTGTCTATCAAAATTTTGTCCCCGCTGCTGGTGATGTAGTACAGCATTATTTGTCAGGCTTCGTTGATAATGCGTCAAAAATGTCTGCAGTTGCTGTTTCCTTTTTGTTTGTTGCTGCATTGCTACTTATTTCTTCAATTGATAATACCTTTAATAAAATTTGGCGAGTAACCGACAAGCGTAGAACCATAACATCATTTGCTATGTATTGGATGGTGCTAACACTAGGGCCAATATTAGTTGGTGCGAGTATTGCGTTAACTTCCTATCTAGTTTCCATTGTCTCGGTTGATGAATATGATGTATTGGGTTTGTTTGATATTTTTTTACGTTTTTTGCCATTACTTTCTTCCATTGTTGCCTTCGTAATCCTTTATATGGCGGTTCCTAATAAAGCGGTTCCCTTTAAGTATGCTATTTCAGGTGCTGTTATTGCAGGTGTTTTATTTGAATTAGCTAAGAAAGCGTTTGCCTTATATATAGCAGCATTCCCATCCTATCAGGTGATCTATGGTGCTCTGGCTACTATTCCTATCATTTTTTTATGGGTTTATGTGTCTTGGCTTATTGTATTAACAGGGGCATTGATTACGGTGTCGTTACAGGAGTATCCACTGTTTAAGGAGCAAAAGAACAAGGTTTAAAAGACCAAACTTTAAAAGAGCAAGAAAAAAATATAAAAGTTAGTTACCGAAAGTGATGAGGATAGTAAATGATAGCGTTAATACAGCGAGTCAGTGAAGCCAGCGTTACCGTTGATAATGAAGTTATTGGTGAGATTAATAAGGGCTTGTTAGTTTTTCTCGCGGTTGAGCCAGAGGATACACAAGCTAAAGCAAAGCGTTTAGCTGAGAGAGTTGCCGGTTACCGTATTTTTAATGATGAAAATGACAAAATGAATCTAAATGTAAAACAAGCTGGCGGTGATATTTTAGTGGTTTCTCAATTTACCTTAGCTGCAGATACCTCGAGTGGGATGCGGCCAAGCTTTACTACCGCAGCAAGACCAGACTTTAGCAACAAGCTATATCAATACTTTACTGCGCAATTAAGGGAAAAAGGATTTAAGGTACCAACCGGAGAGTTTGCCGCAGATATGAAAGTAGCGTTACTCAATGATGGCCCGGTAACCTTCACACTTTCTATCTAACTAGAGAATATATTCAGTAAATCCTCATCCGGAAAATTCAATGCTGTTTATTTTTTAACTAATTAAGCTATCACTTTTGAATAAGTGGTGTTATAATCTCGCGCCCGTTAAGTTTGAGTGATGACATCTATGTCTGAATTCTAACCAAAACGGGGGTCTTTCAAAAGGCAGTGACGGGTCAATTTTCGGCCTTAAATTTTATATTATCTTATTGTTTATCTTGTGTTTAGCAAGGTTTAGAAAAAAGATAAAAATGGAGCAAAATCAATGATCCAAATGCAATCACAGCTGAATGTTGCTGATAACAGTGGCGCTAAGCGTGTTCAATGTATAAAGGTTCTTGGTGGCTCGCACCGTCGCTATGCACGCATTGGTGATATCATCAAA
>Ga0209395_1002946_pt1 | contig 21618 bp, 20 predicted proteins | sample GOMGulsemesocosm_3_FD_184635 | JGI IMG/M metagenome (GOLD analysis project Ga0209395, IMG submission 184635) | Methane-oxidizing microbial communities from mesocosms in the Gulf of Mexico - GOM9D Gulf of Mexico (SPAdes) (version 2) | ecosystem: Environmental > Aquatic > Marine > Cold seeps... | reverse complement strand
AAACACTGTAATTTAAAATTTTTGTAGAATTTAGTTCTGAATAGTTATCAAAAGAAGCAATGCTTCCCCCTAATTTTGCATGAGAAGCATTTATTGAATCATATGATTCACTCATAAGTTCAATACTATTACTTAAAATCACTTTAGCATCTGCACTGCTTATTGTATTGCCCTCTAAATCTTTATTATCAAGTGCATATATAATTTCATCCAAGAGGTCCAAATAAGAAGCTTTAGCTTCTAATGAAACCGTTTGCGTATTAATAAGTTCATATTTTCCATCTTCATTAAGTTCTACATCAAGCGTGCCATTAGTGGTGCCATAAAAAGAACCATTGATAAGTTCTCCATCTAAATAAAGAACATCATAATCTATTTCTCCGTCAAAATTATGATCAATAAAACTCCATTCATTGTTATTGGCATCAATAATTCTCTCATCTGCATCAAAAGTCAAAGTCTCACCAGGTATGGCTTCATTAGTAGTATAAAACATAATGTCCATACCTGTAAGCCCTTGATCAATATATAAACCTTCATCTACAAGTGTTGTTTTATTTGTTAAACTTCCGGTATATGTAATATCATTGTTCTCATCCATTACAAAAGGAGCTTCGTTACTATTAGTACCCGCAAATAAATACACCTCATTAATATCTTCATTAAGCATATTAAAAATTGATTCTTTAATATTTTCAACATTAGAACTCATAGAAGAACGGGTATCATCGTCAATTGTGTCATTAATAGCAGTTAAAACTTCTGACATAATGTTATCCATACTGTCTTTTAAAGAAGAAACGGTAGAATCACTTGTTGTATTGTAAGTAAGGGTTTTATCAAGCTGTTCTTTAACGCCTTCAAGTGAAAGTAAAGTACCCTCAGTACTTATAATATCACCGTACAATTTTGCATCTTCACTTCCCGTTTGAATTGCTTCTCCCGAACTTAATTTACTGTTTACTGTGATATTTTGTTTATTCAATAAATCCAACTGATATAAAACTGTTGTTGTTGTATTAACCATTTAGAATCCCTTGTTTATCGTTTTAATGCTATCAACGTAGTTAATATTGAATCTGCTGTTGTAATGGATTTTGCATTGGCTTCAAAGGCTCTTTGAAAAACCATTAAATTAACCAAACTCTCAGATAAATCAGCCGTACTTAATTCTAAGGTTTCACTTACAATACTTGTTGAGTTTTCATTATTAACTGAATAAATGGCATTACCACTGGTATTAGTACTGCTGTATAAATTATCTCCAACAGCATCTAAACCAATATTATTTGTAAATTGTGCAATAGCAATTTGACCAATAGCATAATCAATTCCATCTTGTGTCATAGTAATCAAACCATTTTCATCAACCGAAATATCTCCAAAAGAAGAATCAGTTAAACCAAGAGCTTCTAAATCAAGCTGTATTGAGGATTGTGAAGAAGTTTGATTAATAGTAGAAACAATTTGCATAAATTCAGCCCCAGCACCCGTATTTCCACTAAGTTCTAAGTTTTTGTCTTTTGTATAAGTATCAGATACAACAGCTTGAAGTTCAATAACTTCTGTTACCGCTAAAACTTCTGCTGTTGCTAAAACTTCAGCTACTGCTAAAACTTCTGCCACTGCTAAAACTTCGGCCACTGCTAAAACTTCAGCAACTCCATCGCCCGCACCAACAGAAGTTTCTGGGATTGCTGCTGAATATGGGATTGCTGCTGAATAAGGGATTGCTGCTTCATAGGCAATTGCTGCTGAATAAGGAACAGCTGCTGCGTATTCAACGCCAGTAACACCAGCGACATACGTTTGATCAGCAGATGTATATTGAATAACTGCTGTAAACTCTTCACCTGCTGTTTTTGACTCAATTACCAATTGTCCATTTATATTTTTAGCTTCTACTAATAATTGAAGTTCACCATCGGAATTTATTTGACTTACTAAATCATCTATTAATATTTGCTCTTCTGAAGAAGCAGTTGCAGAACTAGAAGTAAGAGTAATTCCCGCAATTGAAATACTAATCGTAGCCCCTACAGTAGGAGATACAACGGTACCTGTATCATTGGAGAATATATCATCTGCTGAGTAAACATCTTGTTGTGTTCCAGCAACTGCTGCTTGTAATGCAACCATTGCAGATTCAACTGCACCTTCACCACTACCTTCAATAGCAGATGTTATGGTTGTTGCAACACCTTCAAATTCATTGGTTCCTGAACTTTCAAAGATATCTCCAATTAAAAAAGACTCACCAGGAATAATTGAATCTATTCTAATAGTTGCATTTGAAACATCACTTGAAGACGTACTTGCACTGTTGTCACTTGATTCAACGGTATAAGCATTCAAACCTGTAATATTAGATATCTCATCTGCTAACGCTTTATACGTAGCATTTCTACTTGCTTGGATATCTTGATCTCCTGCTCCACCTGCAAAACCATCTCCATCTAAATCCAATGCAGTTAAAGTTGTTGAAGTAGTAGTAACACTTATATAATCTTGCGAAATTTTATCCCCATTAATATATACATAAATTTGATCCCCTTCAGAATTTAAAACACTGTTAGATGAATCAGGAAAAGCTATAGTTGAGCTTTGTGATATAGAAGTAGTTGATGAAGCATCTGGTTCTAAAGCATAACTTTCTAAAGCATCCGTGTAATTGGTAATCAATGCTTCAATATCTGAGATCTTTGTGGATTGAGATTTAACACCAGACCCCGTAAGTTCCTTGGCATCGGCACTTGCAGATGTTGAATAATCTGTCATTTTTGCAGCATAAGTTTGTACCTGATTGGTAAATTGAATGATTTGGCTTCCACCAATAATACTAAAAACATCTGTAAAAGAACTGATATTACTGTTAGTAGATGTAACATCAGTATTTGCATCCAACGTACTCATGGCCCATCCTTGCACCTCAAAACCGTTAGCATCTTGAAGCGTGCCATTTTCACCCATTCTAAGATTTCCGGCTCTTGTATAAAAAAGGTCAGAAGTACCCGAACTACTGGTATCTGCAACAACAAAAAAACCATCACCATCCAATGCCATATCATAAGAAGAGCCTGTTAAATTAAGACTTCCTTGTGTAAATTGTTTTTCCGCAGTAGTTACAGTGGAACCTTTTCCAATACTATCTTGATACATAAGATCTGCAAAAGAAACTCTTGAGGCTTTATACCCCACCGTATTAACATTTGCTATATTATTTGATTCATTGTCAAGCGCTGTTTGAGCACTTGATAATCCTGATATTCCTGTCCATAATGCACTAATCATTTTAAATCCTTTAAGATTATCTATTAAAAATAACTTTTTGAATGATAAAGATTTAAAGTAAATAAAGGGTATTCATTAAGCAACAAAAAATAAAGAAAAAATAAACAATAATTACATTAGTAAATTTTCGTAATCTCAGAATATAATATTTGTTCTGCTTCACTCTTATATGAACTGGCATTGGATTTTGAATACGATAAATAAGAACTGCTTTGAGATAAAGTAGAAGCACCTCCTTCTAAAGACACTACAAGTTGCGACTGTCCATTGGTATTTTCAGCCATTGAAGCAGTAATTCCATCATATAAAGATAATTCAACTGCTAAATCTTCATAACTTTTATTATAAGTAGATAGAGATATCTCTGTTCCATCACTTTTTGTAAATGTGATACTTGAGCCTTCGTTGCTTTCATTAATAATAGCTTCAGAGTCAAGCGTTTCATCAAAACTATAAAGGTCATAATATTCGTTGAGTTCATATACACTTAAATAGATAACACCTTCAACACCTTCAACAGAAGAAACTTGGTATTGTTTATTTATTCCCTCATCATTTAAATCGCCATTTTCAATAATATTTCCAATTAAAGATGCTGAATTAGCAAGAGTTGAGTTTTCAAAAGATACTTGTAATGCCTCCATTGCATCAACCGTAGCAGTATTGGCACTTAGTGTAGATAATTGTAATTGTGTAGACATCATAGAGGCAGAATCAACAGGTTCCGTAGGATCTTGAAGCTCTAATTCTTTTAACATTAACGTAATAAAATCTTCGCTGGTTAACTCATCATTACTCACAGCTGTAGTAATAGTGTTTCCATATGCATCGGTAGAAGAACTTGTTGCTAATTCACTTATAGTAGACATTGTTAATCCTTTTAGGTTTTATCTAGATTAGCAGGAGAAAAAAAATAAAGGGTAAGGTTAAATAAATGTAAGTAAATAAAAAGTAAATAATTACTTTTTATAATCTATAACAAAAGTATGTATTCCTTTTTCATAAGTATAGTTAAGTTTATAACCATGTACATCAATAATATTTTTTGTAATATACAAACCAAGGCCTAGTCCCTCATTAATAGATTCATATTCTCTATTAAAGGGTTTATAATACTCATTAATGTCTTTTTTTAAAGCCCTACCCTTATTAGATATTGAAATAGAAGAATGGGAAATAAGTAGTTCAGGATTACCATTGGAATTATATTTTAAGGCATTATCAATTAAGTTTTTTAAAGCAATAGAAAAAATCTGAAAATCAACATCAATACTTACATCAACACTGGATACATTAATTTTATTGTTATCAAGTAATAACAAATCAAAGGCTTCATCTAAAACATCTAAAACACGATAATTAGCCCTCTTTAAGGTTATTTTACCAGAAGTCAATTCTTCAATTTTTGAAAATTCTATTAATAAGTATTCTAATCGATAAAATACTTTTTGCAGAATTTCTTTTCTTCTGGAGCTAGCTAGTGTATCACTTATTAATTTTCCTTTTGTAATAGGTGTGTTAAGCTCATGCATAATATTACGTAAGAATAAGTTTCTTGATTCTCTGAGTTCTTTTATTTTTATCAATGCATTGTTAAATTCATTGCTAACTTCTGAAATTTCATCTTTATATATTAATTCTTTTTCAATAATAAGTTTTCCATTTGAGAAGTTTCTGATTTTCTTTTTTAATAAAAGAAGGGGTTTTAGTTTTTTCATTAAAAACAAGTAAAACCACAACAAAACCATATCAACTAGAACAAATAAAACAAACCATATAAGATTTTCTTTAAAAGAAGAATTTAAATCTTCAAATAAAATATCTTTTTTTAATAAAGCTGGTAATAAGGGAGCATTTCTTAATAAACCTGCAAGTATCTTATCTGATGATTTAACAATAGGTATAGGAAATAAATCTCTAAAGGGCTCATTATTTCTTGGACCTAACCTTCTAGGGGGAGGTAATAATTTACCATCCTTTCCCATTCTTAAATGTGGTGGTCTCCTATGCTTGCCATTTAGATTTCTAAAAAAATTTCTATTGATTTTGATATATACTTTATTTTTATAAACAAAATTAATAGTAGCCCCATTTTTTGAATTTAAATATTCAATAGATTCATTTTTTATACTTTGATAATCCAAGTCACTTATTTTAAGATTAAGATGTTTTATTTTTTTATTTATATCTTCATTGTTTAAGTTATGATTTGAAATATTATTAATCAAAATCATTGCAACAAAATGACGTTTTGACCTTTCTTTATTAATAGTATCTTGGGAAAAAATAAACAAAATAAAAATCATTATATTTATAAAAAAAAAGATAAATATAAAAAATATCTTAATTTGAATAAAAATAGAATGTTTTTTAGGCGTTAACAAATTTATAACCTATGCCTCTAATTGAGAGGATATGTTTGGGTTTTTTAGTATTGTTTTCAATTTTACCACGAACTCTTCCTATTAATACATCAATACTCTTATAAGAGCTTTCATATTTTATAGATTCTACATTTCCTAATAATTCTTCTCGTGAGATAATAAAACCACTTTTCTTTATTAGATAAGAAAGAATATAGAATTCTGCATTGGTTAAAGATAAAATAGAATTATTTTTTATAATTTCCATTTTTTGCTCATTTACTGAAAAAAGGTTTAGGCTATTTTTTTCTTCTTCTATAAGGGGACTTATTTTGCAGCGTCTTAAAATTGATTTTATTCTAAATATAAGTTCTTGAGTATCGTATGGTTTTGGCATAAAATCATCTGCTCCATATGAAAAACACGCAATTTTGTCACCCAAATGAGAGCGAGCAGAAGAAATAATAATAGGAGTATCAAATTTTTTTCTAATCATATGACAAACATCAATACCATCAATACCTGGTAAAGATAAATCTAAAATAATTAAATCATATTTTTTACTATTTAAAGCAGAGATTCCAAGTTCAGGTTTTTCGTAGTTAGTAACTTTTATATTGTATTGATCCAGATATTCTGTTAGAATTTCAGCTAATTCTACATCATCTTCAATCATTAGTATGCTAATCAATTATTACTCCTTATTTACAAAAAGAATTGTAGCTCATTAAAGTAAATAAAAAGTAACAAAAACTCAAATAAGTATTTCTCTGTTACCTTTTACATTAGGTTCAGATAAAACTCCAGCCATTTGTAATTGCTCAATAATAGTAGCGGCTCTGTTATAGCCAATTCTTAATTTTCTTTGTATATAAGAAATGGATGTTTTTTTATCATTAAGAACTATCATTTTTGCACTTTCGTACAATTCATCAAAACCACTTACATCAGAAGGATTAGAACTCATACCCGAGCCCTCTTTTGATTTAATAAAATTCATATCATATTGCACTTCTCTCTGTGCTTTTAAGAACTCAACTACTTCTTCAATCTCATTTTCTTTTGACCAAGGAGCATGAAGTCTTACAAGCCCTGACATTCCAGGAGGAGTAAATAACATATCCCCACGGCCAAGTAATGATTCAGCGCCCATAGCATCTAAAATGATTTTTGAATCAATTCTCTGACCTACTTTATAAGCAATTCTACTTGGAAGGTTCGCTTTAATAAGACCAGTAACAACATCCACAGAAGGTCGCTGCGTTGCTACTATTAAATGTATTCCAGAAGCTCTTGCCATTTGAGCAAGTCTTGCAATTGAGATTTCAACTTCTTTTCCAGAAGTCATCATTAAATCTCCTAGCTCATCAATAATAACAACAATATAAGGAAAAGCATCGTAATCTGCTGTTTTTGATTTTTCATTATAGTTTTCAATATTTTTTGTACGTGATTTAGCCATTAGAGTATATCTTCTCTCCATCTCTAAAACCATATTAGCTAAAGCAGTTACTGCTTCACTTGGTTTTGTTATGATAGGAGTTAATAAGTGAGGAATATCTTCATACATTGTAAATTCAAGCATTTTAGGATCAATCATAACCAGTTTTAAATCATCTGGAGAATTTTTATACAATAAAGATAAAATCATTGAATTAATACCCACAGATTTTCCTGAACCAGTAGTTCCAGCAATTAACAAGTGAGGCAGTTTTTTAAGATCTGTTACAAAAGGTTTACCAACAATATCTTTTCCTAAAATCATAGTCAAAGGAGAAGTGGATTTTTGGAAAATTTCTGAGTCCAGTAAGTCTTTAAAATAAATTATTTGAGATTCTTCATTAGGAACTTCAATACCAACAACATCTTTACCAGGGATGGGAGCTTGAATTCTAATAGTTTGCGCTTTTAAAGCCATTGCTAAATCATCTTGTAAATTTAATATTTTAGATACTTTAATATGAGCAGCTGGTTTAAATTCAAAAGTAGTTACTACTGGACCTGTATACGTACGTACGACATCCCCTTCAATTTTAAATTTTGCAAGCTTATCTAATAAATCTCCAATTTTTTTATCAATTAAATCTTCATCCATTTTTGATTTTTTTGCTTTAGGAGCATCTTGAAAAAATTTATTTAAAGGCAGTTTAAAATCCTTTGGTTTAATATTTTCACCCAATTCAATTTGATCTTGTAAAATTTTGTTTTCTTCTAATTCTTCAACAATTACAGAATGACCTAAATCTGATTCAGCTACACTTTGCTCTAAAGGTAAATCATCTTTTTCTTCTATAATAATCGCTTCTTGTATTTTTTCTTCTTTTGGAACTGCTTCTTCAAGTATTATTTCAGCAGTGTCCCCTACTTCTTTAACCAAAACTTTTTCAGCTTTTCTTTTTACACGTTTTTTACTGGACTGTGGTATTTTTTCAATTTGTTTAAAATCAAAAGTTGGTTTTTTTATTTTTACAGCTGCTAATTTTTCTTTCAATGAAATATTTTTATCTTCAAGAAATACGAATAAAGTAATAACAAAACAAATTAAAATAAAAACCCATAAACCTGCTTTTCCAATAAAAGGGTTTAGACTTAGTACAATAATATTTCCGATTTCACCACTTAAATTGTCTTTTATTACTAAAGATTGAAAAACCAATACCGCAAAAATAAAAATTATTAAAATTAAAGATTTCATTAATAATTTTTCTTTTTCATATACAATAAAGTTAAGAATATATAAGGGATACAATAAAAAAAGCAAATAAGCATAAGAGAGATAGCCAAAATAATTATGTGAAAAGTTAGCAAAACTAGAGCCAATAACACCTACAGTTTGGGTATCAGAAATAAAAATAGAATATTGTAAAAACAGTATGATAAATAAAGAAATTAATGAAAGTATTTTTTTAGTTATGGTTTATCCTTTTAATAATTTAGAAATTTTGCCTTGTAATCGTAACCATGATCGGTGTTCCATCAGAGGAAAACCAGCCCATTGTTTTTTACTTACTTTAATACTTTTAGTAACACCAGCACGTGCTGATATTGTAGTAAAAGGTGCTATTTCTAGATGTCCTGCGGTTCCACTTTGTGCACCCATAATAACATACTCATTTAAAACAGTAGAGCCTGCTAATCCAATTTGTGCAGTTAAAATACATCCAGGTCCTATAATACAATTGTGTGCAATTTGTATTAAATTATCAATTCTTGCACCATCATGAATAATAGTAGATTTAAACGCAGCTCGATCAATAGTAGTATTTGCGCCAATTTCTACATCATTTCCAATAGAAACATTTCCATTTTGATATATTTTAATATACTTGCCTTTATTATTAGCAAAACCAAAACCATCCGCACCAATAATAGCACCAGAATGAATTAAACAATCATCACCTACAGTACAATCACGATAAATTACAACATTGGCTTGAATAATAGTATTGTCTCCAATTCGAACATTATCACCTATATAAGCCCCAGGAAAAACAGTACAAGAACTACCAATAATTACGTTTCTTCCAAGATTAGCGCCTTTCATAATTACTGTATTTTTCCCAATTAACGCTTCTTTACCATCACTATCAACTAGTGGTGCTGCAAAATATTTACTTGCATGTGCCAGTTCAATATAAGGTTCTTCACAAATTAGTGCCAAGGTATTTGAAGGCAGCAAGTGCTGAAACTCTTTTTTAATAAAAACAGCTGCAGCTTTTGTATTTTCTAAGTCTTTGAGATATTTTTTATTTTCTAAAAAAGTGACTTCTTTCGCATTTGCATCTTTTAAGGTATTAAGTCCAATAATCTTTTGATTACTAGAACATTCGATAGCTAAATTTTTACACAGCTCATTTAATCTCATAACTATTCCTTATCTTTCAATTGCTACAATTCCAGATCGTACGATTTCTAAAGGCTTGTATTTTTGCATAACAGAGATAAAATTTGCAATTCTTGCTGCTGAATCAGTAGCAGAAACTATAATCGCATCATCTGTTACATCTTGAATGCTTCCATGATAGGTTTTAGCAATTACATCAATATCTGCTAAATTATTATCAATAGAAAACTTCATTAAAACCGTATCTTTTTCAATAACATTTCTGTGTTCATTTACTTTTAAAATAGGAATAAGTTTATTTAATTGTTTAACAATTTGAGAAATAACTCTTTTATCACCAGTTGTAACAATAGTCATACGAGAATATTCACTTCCTTCTACAGGTGCGACTGTTAAAGAATCAATATTATAACCACGTGCAGAAAACAAACCAACTATTCGAGATAAAGCATTGTTTTCATTTAATACCATTACAGAAATAACCTGTCTGGTAATTTCTTGGTCGTAGTAGTGATTGTCACTATGCATCTGTATCTCCTATTAGTGTCATTTCATTTAAAGCATGTCCATTGGGAACCATTGGTAAAACATCTTCATTTCTATCTACAATAACTTCAATCATTGCAACTTTCTTTTGTTTAACAGCATCTTTTAATGCTGCATCAAACTCTTCTTTTGTTTTTACTTTATAACCAATTCCACCAAAAGCTTGTACTAACATTTGAAAATCAGGTTGCGCATCTAATACAGTTTCAGATAATCGGTTGTCGTAAAACATGGTTTGCCACTGTCTTACCATTCCTAAATAATTATTATTCAAAATTACATTAATAACAGGAAGCTTACTTTCAACACAAGTCATTAACTCTTGAATATTCATTAAAATTGAACCATCACCTGTAATATTAATAGAAATTTTATCTGGATTTCCACGTGCAACACCCATAGCAGCAGGAAGACCAAAGCCCATAGTTCCTAAACCACCAGATGTTACAAATTGTCTTGGACGAGAAAAAGGATAAAATTGTGCAGCCCACATTTGATGTTGTCCAACATCAGTTGAGACAATAGCATCTTCGCCTAATAATTCCCCAATTCTTACAATTGGCCATTGTGGTTTAATAGTTTCATTAGAATCAATAAAACGTAAAGGCTGTTTTTCTCTGTATTCTAATAATAAATCATTCCAATTTGAATAATCATTAAATTTCATATCTTTTGCTTCTTTTAACATACCTTTTAAGGTAACTTTTAAATCTCCAACTATTGGATAGTTTGTATCTACTAGCTTATCAATAGATGCAGGATCAATATCAATATGTATTACTTTTGCTTTTTTTGCAAACTGATCTAAGCGTCCTGTAACTCTATCATCAAATCTAGCTCCTAAAGAAATAAGTAAATCTGTTTCATGTGCTGCCATATTTGCTGCATATTCACCATGCATTCCAAGCATTCCAAAAAACATTTCATTATCATGACCCATAACACCTCTTGCCATTAATGTTTCAACAGCAGGGATATTAGTAAGTTTTGAAAATTCTCTTATTTCTTCACTACAATTAGCAAGAACAGCACCACCACCAATATATAATAAAGGTTTTTTAGCTTTACTAATAGCTTCCATTGCTTTTTTTAATTGCCGTTTATTATAATTAACTGTTGGTTTATATGTTGGTAAATCAACAGGTTTTGAATAATCAAAATTAGCCATTTGAGCAGTGATATCTTTTGGAATATCAACATGAACTGGACCTGGTCGTCCTGTTGAAGCAATATGAAAAGCTTCTTTCATAACTCTTGGAATATCATCAATATGATTTATTAAATAATTGTGTTTTGTACAAGGTCTTGAAATACCAATTGCATCAATTTCTTGAAAACCATCTGTTCCAATAATTGTAGTAGGCACTTGCCCTGAAATAACTACTAGTGGAATTGAATCCATATATGCATCCGCCAAACCAGTAACTGCATTTGTAAAACCAGGACCTGATGTTACAATTGCAACTCCTACTTTACCAGTTGACTTTGCATAACCTTCAGCCGCATGTATCGCAGCTTGCTCGTGTCTCGTTAAGATATGTTGAAAATTCTTTTGTTTATAAATCTCATCGTAGACGTTCATAATAGCGCCTCCAGGATAACCAAAAACTACGTCTACCCCTTCTTCATGTAATGATTCTGTAACCATTTTCGCGCCGGTCATTTTCATAATGCTTTCTCCCTAATAAAATAGGCAATATTCTACAAAAAAACACATTAAAAGTGCGTTAAGAAAAGAGGACTATCTTAATAGTTTTATGCAATTTTAATAGTACTTACTCTATAATCTACTATTATAGAAAAGGATTTTTTATGGATGTTAATAATATAAACCCCAATATTGATAATTTACAAGGTCTTAATCCCCAAGTAAATTTAGATAGAACCCACTCATCTGCCAAAATCAATAATGAAGAAGAAGATTCTTATAACTTAAGCATATCCGCACTTCTAAGCCACGATAGAAGTACTTTAGCTCTAGGATTAGAACAATCAAATCAAGGTTTAGCTATTAGCAAAATTGCACAAAATACCTTAGAAGAACAAAGCCAAATTTTAAATAGAATTGACAATAAATTTGATAAAGATGAAAATCAACAATTAAGTAAAGAAGACGTTTTAGAAGTAAAATCTTTATTAAAAGACTTTGCAAGTGAAACTCAAAACAGTAAATTTGACAATAAAAATCTTTTTGCAGCACAATATGAAGAAAAAACAATTACATTATCTGTTGACAATAATTCTTTACAAATTGATAAAGTAGATTTAAAAGAAATTACACAAAATTTAAATATACAAGCAAATAAACTTCCAGTAGAAGAAGCAGCATTTCAAGAAGTTTTAACGCAAGCAAAAGAAATAATAAACACAGCTTCTAGTGACTTTAAAGGAATAGAAAAAAATATTGAATTATCTGCAAAAGAGAATATCACACAAGAAGATACACAAAGACTAGAAAACAGTAAATATAAAGAAGTTAATTTTTCAAATGAAGTTAAAGACTTCTCAAAAACAAATATTATCGCAAATGCAGGACTAATAGCATCGCAAGCTAATATTGTCCAAGAACAAAGTGTAAGGCTGTTATCAAAATAGCCTTTTTGATGCGTAGTTAAGAGCTACACCTTCTCTTAATCCATCGTCTAATACTATTGATTCATTTTTATTTAATACTTCAAAAATGGCTCTGTAAATATAAATACCAATTTCAATAAAATCAACTCTTCCTTCACCAACAAGCTTTCTTATTTCATTTTTAGAAGCATTTTTAAAAATATTTAAGGCTGTGTCCAAATCATCTAAATTTACAATGCTTCCATTAACCTCATTTTTATTGTAATTAAAGAAGTCCTGCCCTAATTTCATAGCAGCAATTGTAGTAGGTGTTCCAGCTGTTGCTACAAAAGAATATTTTTTATAGTCAAGGTCCAGGGAAGAGAGAAAATTGTTTATTTCTTTTTTTCTATTTTCTAAAAAATCTTTAAGTTCTTTTTCTTTGTAATGTTTTTGTGTTAAAGTTACAATACCAAAATTAAAACTGTGTGAAATATATTCATTTTTTGTATTCACAATAATTTCAAGTGAACCGCCACCAATATCTAGTAAGATAAAATTATTTGAAGGAATTTTTTCTCTTTTTAAAGCATGTTTTACAGCTAATAGTGTCAATCTGGCTTCTTCATGCCCATCAATTATTACAAAATTTGCACCTGTTTTTTCTTTTAAATAAGCAAGAACATCTTTTGAGTTTTTAGCCAAACGCATGGCTGCTGTTGTTACGCAAATAGCTTTATTCGTATCATAGTTCATATTTTGTGATGTTGTATTAATAGCACACACTACTCTTTCTTGTGCTTCTTTAGAAATACAGCCTGTATGAGTAAGTCCATCTGCCATACCAACCACTTCATTATGCTCTGCAAGTATAATTTCTTTTTTACAATCGTATATTAAGACCCTAAAAGAATTAGAGCCTAAATCTATAGCTGTTATTATACTCATTAAGGGTGAGGAATTTTAATTTTTGAGTTTAACATATACGCAACAAGTATCATAAATACTAAAATTAACTCTTCTGGCATATAACCAGTATTCCAAACCAAATAAGCGCCAAATAATAAGATAGCCCCTAAAGGTGTAGGAATTCCTGTAAAATATTTTGTAACTTCGCCTTCATTTGCATCTATATTAAATTGAATCAAGCGTCTTAATCCAGAAATAACATAAAATATAAAAACAAAAGCAAGCAAAGCTTTATTAATTAATGAGCCTTCAAATATTGCAAAATATATATACATAACTGGCACAATAACAAAAGATAAAAAATCAGCATAAGAATCAAGTTGAATACCAAATTCAGTAGAGAGTTTGTATTTTCTAGCAATTTTACCATCAATGATATCAAAGGCTCCACCAAGCCATGCAAAAATGGCTGCAAATATAAATTCCTGATGTGTTAAAAAATATATTGCAATAATACCCGATGCAATATTCATAAATGTTATTAAATTAGCTAAATTAAAATGGTGGTTTTTATTAAATAAAAAATCCAAGTTTTATCCTTTAAAGTGTGTATTTATTTCTTCCAGAGTTTTTTGATTCATAAAGTTTTTGATCGGCCAGTTTATATAATTGATTAGAAGAAAAATCATTTTTACTCGTATACATAACAGCCCCCATCGAAATACTAACAAAAGACAAACAAGAAGAGTTTTTGTGTTCAATTTGTAATCTTACTATATTTTTATTAATATCATCTAAACATTGCTCCAAAATACTCAGGTCTGTGTCAAATAGTAATACCCCAAACTCTTCTCCACCTAAACGAAAAACATATTCGTATTCTTTATTAAAATATTCTTTTAGAACTTTTGAAACTTTTTTTAAGGTTACATCACCCATATCGTGACCATAAGTGTCATTGTATTGTTTAAAATGATCAATATCACACATTATAAATGCGCTTTTCCAATGATTCTCTTTAGAAATTTTGGGTAAATGATCAAACAAAGTATCAAAATGTTTCCTGTTGTATAATTTCGTCATAGCATCAGTTATAGACTCGTTTTTGTACTTTTTGTTCAAATAATTTAAATCTTTGTCTTTTTTAATAATTGAAAGTATAATAAAAGAGATAATTGCTAAAGCAATAAAAACAAGAACTACTAAGCTGTATAATAAATAATTTTTCATACTTAAATAGTCATTTAAGAAGTTTTTTCTTTCTTTATAAGCTCCTTCAATTTCATAAGCAATTAAAAAATCTATTTTTTGAAGCATGAGTTTATAGTTTTTTATTGAAGCATTAATTTTTAAAGCTTCTGTCATTGCTTTGTTAACACGAACTACAACAACTTTTTCTTCGATTGTTTTGTAGGTTTTATTATAATATTGCCAATTTTTTTCAATATTAAGAATATAAGGTTTTCTCTTGCAAGACGTATTTTCTTTGATACATATAATTAAATCTTTATATGAGTTTTCAACTTTTTGAAGTTTAAGCACAGGAACAAGATTAGCAAAGAAAATACTGTCAATTTGAAATTTTAGTTTATCTATTTGAGTATTAAACATATATATAGTAGTAAAGATTGTCAAAGTAATGGTTATTAATAATAAAATTAATTTAAAGCCAAGTGTTTTTAGAAAGTCATTTTTCATTAAGCGATTATATCAAAAAACCTTTAAAGACTAGTTACTTAAGAGGATAAACTATAACATTTCGCTATAATCGCGTTTTAAATAAAAGGCAGATATTTTGTTAAATATAAAAGACACATTAATTGGGCACAGTGCAAAAAGCGATATCCTTTCAGGAATAGTTGTTGCAGTTGCTTTAGTACCGGAGGCTATTGCCTTCTCTATCATTGCAGGAGTTTCTCCTTTGGTTGGATTATACACCGCTTTTATTCTTGGAATAATTACCGCATTAATTGGTGGTAAAGCAGGAATGATTTCAGGTGCAACAGGTGCTGTTGCAGTAGTATTAGTAGGCTTAACAATAAAAGTAAAAGATGCTCTTCCAAAAGAGACATACGATACTTTAGTAAACAATGGGGAACTCTCAACCTATATCCTACAATATATTTTATTAGCAACTTTAATTTCAGGTGCTATTCAAATTACTATTGGTTTATTAAAACTTGGGAAACTAATACGCTTAGTTCCACAACCTGCTATGTATGGATTTGTAAATGGCTTAGCCATTGTAATTGCTATGGCTCAATTCCCTTTATTTGAGGGTGAAAACTGGATTATGTATGCGCTTGTACTAGCAACCATGGTAATTGTTAAGTTTTTTCCAAAAATATCTACAGCAATTCCTTCAGGACTTGTTGCTATTGTTATTATTTCAGTTTTAGTAATTACTATGGATTTAGATACCAAGAGAGTGGGAGATTTAGCTAATATTTCAGGCTCTCTTCCTTCTTTTGCTCTACCTACCTTACATATTAATATGGAATCAATTTTAATGGTTCTTCCTTATTCTATTTTAGTAGCTCTTGTTGGTTTAATTGAATCTTTATTAACACTTTCAGTATTAGATGAAATGGGTGGAAAAAGAGGAAGTGGAAATCAAGAATGTATTGCTCAAGGTATTGGGAATGTTACGTGTGGATTCTTTGGTGGAATGGCAGGATGTGCAATGATTGGTCAAAGTATTATCAACTTTTCCAATAATGGATGGGGTAGATTATCTGGAATTACTGCAGCATTATTATTGATTTCTTTTGTTGTTATTTTATCTGATTTTATAGCCTTAATTCCTGTTGCAGTACTAGTTGGAATCATGTTTATGGTATCAATTGGTACTTTTGAATGGGAAAGTGGAAACAGATTCAGATATATGCCAAATTCAGACAGATTTGTCTTGATAATTGTAACTGCTATTACTGTTTATGCAGATTTAGCTATTGCAGTTATTACAGGTATTATTATTTCTGCATTAGTATTTGCGTGGAATCATTCAAAAGTTAGCTCACGTACATTTTTAGATGATGAAGGTAAAAAGATTTATGAATTTGATGGACCATTGTTTTTTGGTTCAACAACATCATTTTTTGAACTTTTTGATTTAAAACATGATCCTAAAGATGTAATTCTTGATTTTAAAGATGCAAGAGTTATGGATATATCAGGCGTAGAAGCAATTGATACTATTACTAAAAAATACGCAACTGCTGGTAAAAAATTAACGATTAGACATTTAAGCGAAGATTGTAAAAAGATATTAAAAGATGCTGGTCCTTTTTGTACTTATGAAGAAAATGACCCTAAATATAAAGTTGCAATTGATTATTAATAATACCAAAGGCTATATCTTTTTAAAGATGTAGCCTAATTTAACAAGCTTTAGAAATAAATTATTTTTGCATAAAAAAAAATTATCCGCTATACTTAAGATAACAAAGGATATTTTATGGACATAAATAACATAACATCCCCCTCCACTCTTTATATTCAAAGACAAGATGTAAAACTACAAAATGATCAAGTTGATAAAAAAGAAGAAAATAAATCTACCTTTGAGAGCAGTGACACTATAAATGAGGCAAACTCCTTTTCATCACAAGATGAATATAAAGATGAAACAAATAACATTAAAGCACAACTTAATTCCACGGCTTATTTAAACAAAGCATTTTTGGAATCTTACAAAGGATAAATATGGAAATTAATAGCAATCTAGCTTCAATGCTTTCAACACAACAAGAACTGGCACAAAATGCTGTAAATATATCTAAAGTAGCTTCAGCGCTTGGGGATCCTGCTTTACAAGAAGTATCATCGTCTTTATTACAAGAAATTACGGAACAAATACCCTTACAAATTTCTTATGAAGCAAATGCAGGTGTAATATCTACACAAAATGCAGTTCAAGATATCTTGTTAAACATAAAAGCATAAAATGCATAAAATTAATGTTGTATGTTCTTCTTGTTTAAAAGTAAACAAAATTCCAAAAAAAGATTCTTATAAAAAAGCCTTATGCGGAGAATGTAAAAATTCTCTTTTAGAGAAAAATATTCTTGATGTAAATGAATACAATCTGGACCATATATTAATGAATTCAGATATTCCAGTTATTATTGATTTTTGGGCACCTTGGTGTGGTCCGTGTAAGTCCTTTTCTCCAATTTTCGAAGAAAGCTCAAAAGCTTTTGCTCTAAAAGCATTGTTTATAAAAATAAATACACAAGAAGAACAAAATATTGCACAAAAATATGGAATTCAATCTATTCCTACTTTATTAATATTTAAAAATGCAGAAGAAATAAAAAGAATATCTGGACTTCTTGATCCTACAAAACTCTCTATTTTAGTTCAAGATCATTTATAGCCTTAACTAATGTTTCCAGTTCATTTTCATTGTAAACCACAATATTATGTGCTTGAAGTTTTTTAGCACATATTCCCATACCATTTATTAATTTTCCAGAAAATGTTCCATCATAAATTTGTTTGTTCCCACAAGAAGGTGATTTAGCTTTTAATAATGCAAGCACTATATTTTCTTCTTTACATAAAGTAAGCGCTTTTAAAGCACCTTCTTCAAATTCATTTGTAAAATCAATATTTTTAGAAGAAATGACTTTGTTATCATGAATTTCAGCAGCAGGCCTGGGAGTTGGTAAACCACCTTGTACTTCTGGACAAAAAGAGAATATTTGATGGCTATTGATAATAGATTCAAAAAGTTTTGAATCTATTTTATTGCCTTTTGCATCGTAGCGTACTTTCTCACCTAAGAGGCAAGAAGAAACAAGTAGTTTCATTAAACCAACATATCTTTATCGAAAAAAGTTGATGTTTGTACATTTTGAAAAGCAGCTTTCATAGAAACAAAAATTTGTGGATTTTCTTCTTCTAATTTTGCTAGCATATTTTTGGTTTTTTCTCGTGTATGAGGCATTTTAATATCAAATCTCATTGCAGGACAGGCTTCATCTCCAATAACAGAAATTTCATTTTTTAAAGCAAAAGCACGTAATTGTCCCTCTCTACAAAAAATCAATGGCCGTATAATTTCTAAACCATTTTCAGCGGTATACTTAGGAGGCATAGAACGCAAGGCTCCGCTGTACATAAAATTCATAAAAAAGCTTTCCATTGCATCATCTAAATGATGTCCTAACGCCAATTTATTATAACCTTGGTCAAGTGCAGCAGAATATAAATACCCTCTTCTCATTCTTGAGAAAAAAGAGCAAAAAGAAGAATTTTTTCTAATTTTATCCCCTGCTAATTCATATATCTTAGTATCAATGATTTCATGTTCAATTCCATGTTCTTTACAATGTTTTGATAAGAACTCTACTTGTTCTCCCATTCCATATGTAATAGTTATAGCTTTAAATTCAAAGTTAAAAGGAGCAACTCTTTTAATATGATTTAAGGCGTGAATAAGCGTTGTAGAGTCTTTTCCACCAGAAAAACCAACAAGTATCTTATCGCCTTCTTTAATTAGCCCATACTCAGCATTTGTTTTACCTACAAGAGAAGTTATTTTTTTACTTAATTCTATCACTTTGAAACTGTCCTATTGTTTTTTTTGCCATTATATCCAAATATCTAAATATTTACTACACAAAAAGGGTTTATACTCTAAATCATATAAAAAGGATTTATCATGAAAATACTGTTTTTCTTAAGTTTATTAAGCTCTCTTCTTCTAAGCCTTGAATTTAAAAGTAGCGAGAATAAAGTAAGTCTTATTGAGTTATACACCTCTCAAGGCTGTTCTTCTTGCCCTCTTGCTGATAAATGGTTATCAACACTTAAAAACAAAGAAGATTTATTTAAAACCTTTATTCCTATGGCTTTTCATATTACTTATTGGGATTTTTTAGGATGGAAAGACACCTTTGCAAAAGAAAAGTTTAGCAATAGACAAAGATATTATTCTTCTAATGTTTGGAAAAAAAGTGCTGTATATACGCCTCAATTTATCATAGATGCAAAAGAATACAGACAATGGTTTACAAGTCAAGCCTTTCCTTCACTAGAACCATCTTATGCAGGAGTACTAAGTATAAATTTAAAAAAAGATGTGCTTGATGTGAAATTTAATCATAAAAATAAGCATTTAAATAAAAATGTTATAATTAATATCGCTTTATTAGAAAATAACTTTAATATTCACATAAAAGAGGGTGAAAATAAAAACAAAAACCTTGAACATGATTTTGTAGTTCAAACCCTTGAATCACACAAAGCAAAGATTGTAAATGGCATGTTCGTTCAAGAGTATCAATATAAAATAAATGCAAGAAAAAACAAGGCTTTAGTTGTTTTTATTTCTGATGAAAAAGGAAAACAAATACAAGCAAGTGCTTCCTATTTGTAATATAAGCTTAGGTTTTAAAAAATATTTCAAAAGAGAAGATTTTTTATTTCTTATTTTGTAAAAAATAACTATAATTCTATAAATTTAATAAAAAGAAGATTTAATGACTCTTGAAGAAATAGAAACCTTTAAAAATGCCGTTATAGAAACTATTTTGCCTCATGCCAAATATATGAATAATGAACAAATTTTACAAATAATTGAAATGGCTCAAAAAAATAACGAAGAGCTACCTTTTGGCTTTGGCAATATGTTATTTGAACAAATTATTGCACTAAAAGACACAGTATAGAAAATTGTAAAGAAGCACACACTGCGCATTAAAAAAAAGATTAAAAGGTATGAAATAAGTAAATTATTTCATACCTTTTTTTATAAATTATTTACTTGCTTCTCTTGCTCCAATATTCCCATATCTGTGATATGAATGAGAAATACTTTGCTCGCTAAAATAGTTTAATAATTCCAATCTACCTTCCATTAAAGGCTCTTGTCTTACTATAAATACTAAAGTATTTACACTTTCTTTAAACACAGCTTTTGAAACTTTAGAGATATTTGAGAAAATAACTCTTTCATATTGTTTTATCGTTTTGATGAATGTTTCTTCATTTTGGATACAAAGTTTATCATTAGATGAAAAAAGTTCTTTAGAATTTTCTAAAAATACTTTTATATTTGCATCTTCACTTATTGACACTGTAAAACTTACCTTTGATACTCTAGCAGCAAGTATTCTAGCTAACACTTCAAAAATAGTATCATCTTTAGACACTCTAATAACAACTTTATTTAAAGGCAAGTATCTAAAGTGATTGTCTTCACCTCTTACATTTGAATAATCTTTTTCAAGAGAGAACTCATTTTCATAATTTTCTTCGTACGATTGATAAGCTGCTTCTAATTTATCAAAATCATTTTTATCTGAAGAGATAGCCGCACATCTTTTAATAAAGGATTGTAAATCACTTCTGTACACTTTTTTAGCTGTAGGAAGCGTTTTTTCTGCAACATCTACGAATTGTGTAATGTAGTTGTAAAAACCAGCTTTACGCCCAGCTCCAATTGCAGATTTACCCATTCCACCAAAAGGTTGACGTAAAACAATAGCACCCGTTGTTCCTCTATTAATATATAGATTTCCAGCTTTTAAGTTTTCTCTCCAGTAAGATACTTCTCTTTCATCTAAAGACTCAATTCCGGATGTTAATCCATAACCTGTAGCATTAACAATGTTTACTGCATGTTCTAAATCAGACGCTTTGATAACAGCAAGTACGGGTCCAAATAATTCATTCATATGAATAAAACTGCCTTCACTTACGCCCCATTTAATTCCAGGGCTTAAAATATAAGGATTGTCATTTACATATTTAGGCTCTAATGCCCATTCTTCTTTTCCTTCTAATGAAGAAATAGCTTTTTCTAAGTTTCCACTTACTTTATTAGCTAAGGTTCCAATAGCATTTTTAAAATCCCAAATTGATCCTACATTTAATGATTTTGCCGTATCGATTAAGGCTTTTCTAAAATTTTTATCATTGTAAACTTCTTCTTCTAATACGAGTAAAGAAGTCGCAGAACATTTTTGACCTGAATTTTTAAAAGCAGATAAACATACATTTTTAACCGCTTGTTCTCGATCTGCCATATTCGTAACAATAGTCGCATCTTTTCCACCTGTTTCAGCAGATAAAAATAAATCATTTCTTGTTTCTAGCATAGAA
>Ga0209395_1002944_pt1 | contig 21627 bp, 21 predicted proteins | sample GOMGulsemesocosm_3_FD_184635 | JGI IMG/M metagenome (GOLD analysis project Ga0209395, IMG submission 184635) | Methane-oxidizing microbial communities from mesocosms in the Gulf of Mexico - GOM9D Gulf of Mexico (SPAdes) (version 2) | ecosystem: Environmental > Aquatic > Marine > Cold seeps... | reverse complement strand
ACCTATTGTTGTGTTTGGTGCTTTAGTCATGCTGTGCGTTGTGCAATTAAATGAAAAATCCAAGCTTATTGTTAAGTAAATCTAGTATTAATCGAATAGAGAATAATAATGCATTTTAATAAAAATTACGCTCAGACAAACTTTATAACCGGGATGAGGGCATTAGCGATACTGCTGGTTTTTCTTATCCACTCCGGTGGCGGTGGGCTTAGAGACCTCGGCGATGCATCAAACACCTTTGTTGATATAGGTAAGTATGGTGTGCAAATGTTTTTTGTTATAAGTGGATTTACTATTTTCTATCAATTATATGAGAGTGGACATTCATTACAGAAATTTTTAATGATCCGTATTTCACGAATATCTATACCATACTTTCCCTTACTCGCAATTATGTTTATTTATATGAATTATGGTGGAGAGAACTTCATTAGTTGGGCTGATAAGTTTAATGATGGTGTTTTATCTATTGAGAATTTATTTTATCATATGACTTACTTGGGAGCTTATGATGTAAAGTATGCGAATACTATACTTGGTGTCGAGTGGACACTTAACATTGAAGTTTTTTTCTATGTGTTTTTTGCGACAATTATTACTTTTGGTAAATTTAAATTATCAAAACGAAATTTGTGGGCAGGTTTAATCGTATTAGTTATTGTCGATGTGGTAGTTAAGTCATTGGGGCGTTCGGGCCACATAGATGAGTTACTTGTTCATTGGATGCCGTTTAAATATGGCTGGATATTTTTTCTTGGTGGCATTGCATACCATATAAGATCTCAGCTAGTGAAGACAATGCTAATTGAAAAACAAAATAAGATATCAAATATTTGTATTTCATCATCATTAATATTTTTTGTTGTTTTACTATTAGCCGACCCGTCAAATAAATTGCGCATTTTTAGCAGCACATTTTTTGCATTATGGACATTTTTACTTATCATATTTGTTCGTGACGAGGCTAAACTCACATCCATACTAACCAATAGAGCTAGTTTGTTTATTGGTAGTATTAGCTTCTCGTTTTATTTATGGCATAACATTGTCATTGCAAGTGATATCGTCAGTATACTTGGGGCCGGAGGTAATGATACTGTTGTATTTAGCCTTAATTTACTCGTAACGGTAACTGTATCATTTGTTTGGTATAAGCTGTTTGAAGGTGTGATATATAATAATGTAAAAGCTCACATTAATAATAAAATTAAAACGAGTGTTAAATAATGTCTTCATCGTGAAGCTGTTAAAGAACGTTGATGAACGTCATTTGTGTTTATGTTCATCAACGTAAATTTTTGCAGATATTACTGTAAAACCTGCCTATATCTGGCCAGATAATCTAAAATACTTATCCATAACCAATAGCGATATTAGTAGTTCTTGTTCAGTGTTTTTAAATTGTTCAACGTACAGGTTTGCATTCGAAATGATATTTTTAGCTTCTGCCTCATGTGTTTTGTAATATTCAATCTTTTCAGTCAAATCTGAGTAGTCTTCTTTAAGTTCGACATAGTGCTCCCCAGCGACTAAACGGCCTTCCATAAACCAGGTTTCAAATTTTGGTTTACACATCATACAAAGAGAGTTCGATGACATCGCCCATTTTAAGTTGGTTGCAACGTCATTCCCTTCAACACAAAGAATGAATTTATATCTTAGCTGCTCAGCTATCGTTAGCGGTGGTTTTTGCCAGAGAGGGTTAATATCTGAAGGGTTCGTTTTTCCGATGTCACAATAGGCATTATCAAATGTGCTCTTTAAAAATTCAATACGATGAGGTTGGAAGTGTTCTATGACTTTACCGCGCCATACTGCCATATCAAGCTTATCGCTAAACTTGATGGTATCATCAATGAAATTAAAGTGTCGGACGCTGTTTAATTTCATTAGTACTGAATTTTGATTGTCACCGTAAATCGGGCGTGATTTTACAATCGTCGGTGTGGTTTCAATAGTTGTTCTGTCACCAAATAGGTAGTGTATTTTTTTATCTTGAGAAAAGTAATTGAGAATTGATTTGAGGTCTAAATAATAAGCGCTGTTACCTTTTAATTTATAATCTTTAATCGCTATCGCATCAGTTGATAGCGCAACTGCAGAGTCATGCTTTAAGTAGTAATTAACACGATTGTCTAAATAGACTTTATTCGATTTAGACAGATTCTTCAGTACTCGTTTTTTTTGATTAATATAAACGATGCGAGGAACCATTGAGCGTAATATATTGGTAATATAAAATCGTAATTTACTATTTTTACTTAAGTTTATTTTTTTCATTATATCCTGCAATAATCTCGCATCGAATTAGTCGTTACTTATTTTTCATTAAGTTGCTTTAAAAATTGGCGTGTATGATAGCTGTTAGTAAAAAACTTTTTGATTTGTATGTACTGGCGTTTCAGAAAGCGATTGCCTCTCTTACGCCCAGTTTTACCTGTATTATCTATTTCACTTAGTATTTCTTCATCAGGAACTGAGATGTAAGGTAATAAGCAGAAAATATGAATACCTTTTTCCCACCAATGCTGCAAATCAGTATCTATTGGCCGTCCAAATTTAGCTGTACTGGCAAGTAATTTTTTTGCTGCGTTATAGCTTACCGCAGTGGCTGATGCTCCTGTGATGACCTTGGAGTGTGCAATAAGATCCATATCAATTATTTTTTGTTTAAAAATAACGGTAGGCGTTTTTTTTCGGCTGTAATAACCTGCAAGTTTAATGTAATCCCAGTCAAAGGGGATCGCGTCTAAATTTTTTCTCGCTTTGCTGAAATCTTCTTGTAAGATGAAATCATCCTCAAAAATGATACCGTAATCAAGATTTCGATCTACAATTTCCTGCCATGCTTTTCTATGGCTTAGGTAGACACCTATTTCACCGTCATTTAATTCACGATAGAATAATTTTTCATTTAATTGTGAATCATAATGTTGTGCTTTTTCTTTTTCAGATAAGTCAGCACCATACACGGCTGCGATTCTAGAAAAAGAAACTCCAACATCATTCATTCGCTGAGTTGATGTCGCTAAGCGTTCTACAGACCGGTCTAAATTAATAATAAAAATATCATTGTTCATTTTAATTTCTCATGATTACGCTTGTTATAATATTATTAGTTAAGATGGGGTCTTGTATTTCGATAATTTATTCCAATGTTGCATTCTTAATCTGTAGTAGACTCGAACTAATTCATGGACAGGTTTTAATATTGGTTTTAGTATCAGTGGTACTTTCTTCTTCGTTTTATTTTGAATTGAAGATTCAAAACTATCACTATGATTAACCATATATGGTTGAATACCATAACTAATTACACCATGTCTAAACGATTGACCAATATAGTTGTCAACAGGTACCATCCAGTGTGTGCTATTTTCCAGTAGTTTACGTGCTGCAGTAGGGTTAATACTATAACCTCTTGTACCAACTCGACCGTTTAACCAGCGAACCACTTTAATATCATTCTGTTCAGTAATATCAACACAACCTTTTTTTGCATACTCTAGACGAATATAATCATATCTTTCGTGTAATGATTTTAGTTCATTGAATACACTTAATGTATGTTCCGTTAATTCAATATCATCTTCAAGAACAACTATTGGTTCGTTCATATCTACGCATTTTTTCCACATTGAATAGTGGCTGGCGTAGCAACCTATCTCACCAGGTAATAGCGGATTACTCGTTAGGTAATTACGAGCTAAAAATGAATGTTTAGTCTTAAACTCATGATCTTTACGTCCATCAACAGCATCAAAAAATGTAAATGGGATATCAAAATCGTTTAGCATGGTCGAAACATGCTCTCTTCTTGAAGAGTTTTTTAGGCTGATTACGAATACTTTCATAGTGTTCCAGTTTGATATAATTTTTTTAATTTTAAAGTGATTTAATAATATGAATATTTAAACTCTTATCCAACTATCAGGAATAATGTCTGACGCATCTAGTTTGTTGCTTTGAAACCATACTGTAGGAGCGATAACTATTTTATCATTGTTATCGTTTAACCATGCTCCCCACCAACTGAATGTGCTGTTAGCGATGATGTTATGATGACACTGTGACATTAAATATATATCAAATTCAGGATATTCACCTGAGCCTGTTACATATTCACATGGATAATCAAAATTTAGGTTGTTACGGCACCAGTCAATATCATCAGAAAAAATGAATAGTGTAGTTTCACTATTGATAGCATTCACCTTCTTGAGGTGCTGCAATGCACTTTTATAATAGCTATGATCACATAACCCATGCGTTTTATTGGCATTTGGATTTGATATATAATCACCGCGTCTAATATGTATTGAAACGCTATTATTTTGTTTTATTTTAGCCAAATTAGCTAATGCGGCTGTATCTAACTTATGCTCTATATTGAACTCTTGAAGTAACTGTTTTCGTATATTCTTGAAATACTTTTCAGATTGGAAAAAGCCAGTGATAATACTATTATTTTTTTGTTTTAAGAACGCGGGTTCAAATGTTAATGCTGACTCAAAATAATAGCGATTCATAAAGCTAAATGCAGATAATATTTTCTTTGCAAGTTTATGTTTGATGATACTTTCATGCTCAGGGCATTCGTTAGAGAATTGGGCGCTGCAGTTTAACTCTGTTAAGCGCAGTGGATGAACATCATAATTTTCAAAAACATAAGTATTTACGACCAATTCTGTTTGCAGTTTTTTTGCTAATGCGAGTGTGGCCGCATACTGAAACATCTGGTTGCCAAGCCCACCAGTTAAGTTCATCGTGATCATTTTTTACCCTAGAATATGTACTAAAAGGTGAGCGAAATTGCGACAGGCAGTATAACTTAATCAAGATAAGATTAAAAACATGCTTGGTAGGGAAAGCTTACAATCATGATTACTGTCATAAAATAAAATAGAGGGTAATTGGTCCGTAAAATAATAAAGATTGTAGTCACTTTAGTATTTTTATATCTTGATACGAGATAATAATATAAAACATAATTTAGGGTAAGAATAATGGATACATTTCAACATATATCGGTTGCAGAAGTTCAAGGTAAAATAGCAAACCAAGAACCGATTAAAATTGTCGACATTCGCGACCCGCAATCATTCACTGATGCACATATTGCAGATTCATTGCACCTTACTGATTCAACATTAGGTAATTTCATGCAGCAAACTGATTTTGATACACCTGTTGTGGTGGTTTGTTATCATGGTCGTAGTAGCCAAGGTGCTGCACAATATTTAGTAGAGCAAGGTTTTGAAGACGTATACAGCATGGACGGCGGGTTTGAAGCTTGGCGCCGAGAATGTGCGTTTGTGACCAAATAGGTAATAGCATGATTGAGATTGGTGTAATTAATAATCCACGTATGGCGCAGGCTTTTGTGGATTATTTAGCAGTACAAAAAATAGATGCGAAAGTCGCACAAACAGAAGACGGGTTTGCGATTTGTTTACCTGCAATGACCCATGTTGAAGTCGCATCGCAAGAACTTGATTTGTTTTTGGCTGACCCTTACCAAGATAAATATCAAGCTGCATCTTGGGATGTTGCTGATACCCGTACGGCAAATTTCAGTTATAGCTCGGGAAATATGCTATCCAATTTCTTGCTGCATGCAGGTAAAGTGACCCTTACTATCTTTACTTTGAGTGTGGTCGTCTTTGTTGCTATGTACTTGAGCATGTTGTCGCAAAATGAATTTATTTATGCCGCACTGCATTTTCCTTTTGATTTAAGTTTTACTTCATTGAGTGAAGTTTGGCGTTTATTTACTCCTGCGATAATTCACTTTTCAGTCTTACATCTGGTATTTAACTTATTATGGTGGTGGTACCTTGGTGGTCAGATAGAGAACAAGCTGGGCAGTAAAAAGTTATTGCTGTTGTTTTTAGTTGCCGCGTTAATACCCAATATCGGTCAGTTTTTATTATCAGGTCCTAATTTTGGCGGTTTATCAGGTGTGGTTTATGCGCTGGTCGGTTATATTTGGTGGACTGGTTGGTTAGCACCTGCACAAGGTATTAGTTTACCTAAGCCTTATATTGGCTTTATGTTAGTTTGGCTTGTGTTAGGCTTTTTCCCAATATTAGGCCTTAATGTGGCGAATGCCGCACACGTACTTGGATTAGTTGTCGGTTGTGGCCAAGCGTTTATAGACCATAAATTTAAATCTTTTAACTAGATATTATCGAGAAAATAATGGAAATCATTTTACCTGACTTTAACACTGCAAAAATATTAGTCGTTGGCGATGTCATGTTAGATCGTTATTGGACCGGCGATTCGAGTCGAATCTCTCCTGAGGCGCCAGTGCCTATCGTTAAAGTGGGTAATGTTGAAGACCGTCCCGGTGGTGCAGCTAACGTGGCGCTTAATCTTGCTGCTTTAGGTGCTAATGCCAAATTACTTGGCTTAACCGGTAATGATGAAGCGGCACAAGCGTTATGCGGGAAAATGAATGCGGTTGATGTTACTTGTGATTTTCTGCAGTTAGATGATTACCCTACTATCACTAAATTACGGGTATTGAGTCGTGGTCAGCAAGTTATTCGCTTAGATTTTGAAGAGTCTGTCGCGGCGGTGGATACTCAGCCTCTTGTGAGTAAAACGATTAATAATTTAACTGATTATTCCGTGATGATTGTTTCGGATTACAACAAGGGTGCATTGGTCGAAGTGCAGCAAATGATCCAAGCTGCTAAGCAAAAAGGCGTTAAGGTATTTGTCGATCCAAAAGGTTGTGATTTTGAAAAATACCGTGGTGCGACCTTATTAACACCTAATTTATCAGAATTTGAAGCCGTTGTTGGTCATTGTAAAAGTGAACAAGATCTAGTTGAAAAGGGTCGTCAGTTAATTGCGGAACATGATCTTGAAGCATTACTGGTTACGCGTAGTGAAAAGGGCATGACCTTAATTCGTGCCGGAGAAGATGAATTTCACCTGCCTGCATTAGCACAAGAAGTTTATGACGTGACAGGTGCTGGAGATACGGTTATCTCGGTATTAGCTGCTGCAGTATCTGCTGGTTCATCTTTAGAGCAAGCCTGTGCACTAGCAAATGCAGGTGCCAGTGTTGTCGTTGCTAAAATTGGTACTTCTACTGTTAGCCCGATTGAATTAGCAAATTCAGTTTATGGCTCGCACGAAAGTGGCTTTGGGGTATTATCTGAAGAACAGTTGAAAATAGCGGTTAAATCAGCGAAATTACGTGGTGAAGATATTGTCATGACTAATGGCTGTTTTGATATTCTTCATGCTGGTCATGTGTCTTATTTAAACTCTGCACGTAAATTAGGCCAGCGATTAATTATTGCCGTTAATTCTGATGCATCTGTGCGTGGATTGAAAGGTTCTGGTCGTCCAGTTAATACCTGTGATCGTCGTATGACGGTACTCGCTGCTTTAGGCGCTGTTGATTGGGTTGTTGAATTTACTGAAGAAACGCCAGAGCGTTTAATTGCTGAACTGCTACCGGATGTATTGGTAAAAGGTGGTGATTACAAAGTTGAAGAGATCGCTGGCCATAAACAAGTACTTGGCAATGGCGGTAAGGTTAATATCCTGCAGTTTGAAGACGGTTGTTCTACGACTGCGATCATTAATGCGATCAAAAGTTAATTAGTACGGTTTTGTCCGTCGTGATGAATTAGCTTGATATAAGGAGTAGCTTCAGTGGTTACTCCTTTTTTATATAGCGGCATAAGATATGCGTGCACTATTTATTGAAAATCCATTATTACATTAATAAATATTTGGTAAATAATAGATTTTCAATCACGGCTTTGCCAGTCTCTTGTTTCAGTAAGCTGTTTACTTCATTTTGGATCACTTTTCTGATTTCTTCTCGACCCGCCAGTGAGCGTAAATGCTGTGGTGATTGTTGACCCAATAATGAAATTATTTTATCTCTGATCAAGGGTTCATGCATTTCAATAATATCCAAACCGTCATCGTCAGCCAGCATAAATTCTACAGATACACTGATAAAACCAATCTTGTTCGTTTCACTCGTATAGTTGGTAATAATATCTGGCTCTAGGCCGAAATAAATATACACCGGATTTTTGCTATCGTTTGCTGATACGGCGGCGGATGAGAGTGAGGCTGTGAGCATACATAATAGCCAGAATAATTTATTCATTTACCGTATCCTTAGTAAAATGAGAGATGAAAAAGCAAGGTTGTGAGTCAGTATACTCATTTTCAATTGATTAATTAAATAAATCAGCCAACAAGTTGCGTCCTTGCTTACAATCTTAGGCTGAATAGCAGATAATTACACTAGATCTTGTTGTTGCAAAAGTAATTTATACTATGCCTGAAAATATAAATAATAAGCGAATAAGTACGCTGTCGTTACCAAATTATCCGATTGGCTGTGAGTCTAAATGGTTATGGCCAACCATATTAGAAGATAGACTATCTGCGAGCCTTTATGACTGGTTAGTTGATACAGGTTCACTAACAGCAAGACTGAAACAATATTGTCAGGAATTTACTGTTGAAATATTAGTTGAAGGTAATTATCCATTATCTGATGATGAAAAGATAAAATTAAACTTAGTTGAGAATATCGGCTTTGTGCGTGAAGTTTTGTTAAAACTGGACGGTACCCCTTGGGTATTTGCGCGTAGTGTGATGGCGCTTAATTCGTTAACCGCTCCCGGTGGTGAACTAGAGCAATTAGGCAACCGTTCATTAGGTAGTGTGTTATTTAGCGCTCCAGATATGCAGCGCAGTGAAATTGAAATTGCTGAATTTGATGCTCAGAGTAACGTATATGGATTCTCTTGCCAGTTGACTTCAAGCCTGAAAGCATCACTATTTGGACGTCGTTCATGTTTCATGCTCGGTGGGAAATCATTACTGGTATCCGAAGTGTTTTTACCTGATGCATTAGCATATAAATAAAAAGGACGTTAGTTATATGTCGCTCATGACATCAAAAATGAAAGATTACATCCAGCTTACTCGTATGGATAAACCCATTGGTACCTTACTGTTATTGTGGCCAACGTTGTGGGCGCTGTGGATTGCTGCAGAAGGGGTTCCTAACTTAGATGTGTTGCTTGTCTTTACATTGGGGGTGATTTTAATGCGCGCGGCTGGATGTGTGATTAATGATTTTGCTGACCGTCATGTTGATGGTCATGTTAAACGCACTGAAAATCGACCACTTGCCGCAGGACGTATATCAAGTCGTGCTGCATTGTTATTTTTCTTTGTCTTGACCTTATTGGCATTTTTACTCGTGCTCACCATGAATACATTGACAATAATGTTATCGTTTGTCGCTGTTGGTCTTGCCGCATGTTATCCGTTTATGAAGCGCTATACTCACTTACCACAAGTGGTATTAGGCATGGCATTCGGCTGGGCTATTCCGATGGGGTTTGCGGCGCAATTAGATACAGTTCCGAACTATGCGTGGTTATTGTTTGTCGCCAATATTTTATGGACAGTGGCGTATGATACCTTATATGCCATGGTTGACCGTGATGATGATTTAAAGATCGGTATCAAATCAACGGCGATATTATTTGCCGAAAAGGATAAGCTGATTGTCGGTTTACTACAGCTATCATCGTTATTATGCCTAGGTCTGCTAGGGTGGTTGTTGGTGTTACCTACCGTGTATTTTATGGGCTTAACGATAGTCGCAGGCTTGTTTGTTTACCAGCAACAACTGATTGTTGACCGTGAAAGAGAACCTTGTTTTAAGGCGTTTTTACATAATAATTATGTTGGTATGGTTATTTTTGCGAGTTTATTTTTAAGTTATATTTAATTGTATGATGATAATTCGATGTAATAAAAAAGGAGCCTAGGCTCCTTTTTTATTACGCAAGTAATGAGGTTGGCATTCGCAGTTAAGCATCACCTGTCGTTGTTAGTGGTTAAACGTCTGCAGATTGCTGACTCAGAATCACATCTGATATGGTTTGTTTTACTTCGAGCGTTGTTAAACCTCGCACAACATTCGCTAGCGGACTAATCTTATCTGCTTTAACAGTACCAGCATCAGACAAATAATGTAATTCTTGCAATTTATTAATAAAAATTGCGAATACTTTTTTATCAAAGAACTCGGGCGCGCTGACGCCATTAAGCGATGATAAACGCTCTGCAATCAGCTGACTACGGTCTTCAAGTTTTGTTCTTTCAATCACTTGGTCATGCTCTAACACGGTTAGTACAATAGCATAACGCTGTAATGTTTCTTGAATACTTGCGGCAAGTAGCTTCAATGACATTAGACGTTCATTCACCGGGGTTATTACATCATCACAGTTATTAATTATTCCTTGCTCTTGCATTTCAGCTAACGTGTCAGAGACACAGGTACTCAATTCATCTGCTGAATATTTCAAGAATAGCTCAGCTTGAATTAACGGGTACAGTTGGCAAACCTTCGCATTAATTTCTTTGATACTGGTTTGCGCTTTCTCTGTCACTATCGCTGCGATCAATGATGGTAGTGCAAACAGATGTAAGATATTGTTACGGTAGAAAGTTAACAGCACTGCTTGTTCGTATGACATAGATAGCATTTGTCCTAAGCTATCTTCACGTACGGTGAATTTTTTCAGCGATATCGCTTGGTCGAGAATTTCTTCTGCACTGCTTTCAGGCAAGGTACTGAATTCGCTATACGGATTATTACGCAATAGTTTTAAATAACTATCAATTTGCTTAACTAAAATTTCTCGGCTTAATGCCTTATGTGGTGCTGCATGTAAAATTAATGCACAAATAGTTAAGGCATTAACTGCTGCGGCATTGTTGATATTTACCATGACTTGATTAGCGAGATCACGGGTTGTTTGGTTTAACCAAGCTGGTTGTTCCTCAACCGGCATATTCATGTCATCACGCCAATTTTCAACGTTTTTGTTTAAATATTGGTTAAGGTTAATTGGCTCACCGAAGTTCACAAATGCTTGTCCGTAATTCTTTAATTTTTTGGCGATACCAAGTACTTGGAATACACTTTCTTTTTTCTTATTGGCACCTGATAATTCTTTTACGTAGGTGCTCACCTCCATCACGTGGTCATAACCGAGGTATACCGGAACTAATGTAATCGGTCGACTTTGCTCTCTTAACATCGCTTGTAAAGTCATGTTAAGCATGCCGGTTTTTGGTGGTAATAAACGTCCTGTACGGCTGCGGCCACCCTCAGTAAAGAATTCAACAGAATAACCTTTAGAGAATAATAAGCTTAGGTACTCTCTAAAAATGGTCGCGTAGAGTTTGTTACCCTTAAATGTACGGCGTAAGAAGAATGCACCACCACGGCGGAACATAGGTCCAGCGGGGAAGAAGTTTAGGTTAATACCGGCGGCAATGTGTGGGGGGATCAACCCTTCATTGTAAATGACATAAGAAATAAGTAAGTAATCCATGTGACTACGATGACAAGGCATAAAGACAATTTCATGACCATCGGCAGCAAGTTTGCGCACTTGTTCTGCGTTGTTAACCTTGATACCGCTGTAGATCTTGTTCCATAACCAGCCTAGAAAATTACTGGTGTTTTTAACTAATTTATAAGAGAAATCACTGACGATTTCATCGATATAATCATTCGCCCGCTTTTCTGCTTTTTGCGCTGAAATATTATGTTCTGCGATTTCAACTTGGATGGCTTTTTTAACTTCTGGGTTACGTAGCAGTTGCTCAAATAGTTGATAGCGGTTCGGTAGTTTCGGTCCCGATGCGGCTAGTTTTTGGCGACTGAAGTGGATCTTAGCGACACGAATTAATTTTTGTGCAAGTTTTTCATCACTACCATGCTGATCGGCCATGAAACGTAGTGAAACAGGTTTATTAAAACGGACTAAATTGTCTTTGCGGTTAAGCCCTACAATGACTGTTTTACGTAAACGACTCGGAGAAATACTATTCGCTAATGACAGTAGTGGTACTTGACCTTCTTTACCCGGTGCGCGTCCCCAAAATAAAGAGACAGGCATTAACTGAATATCAAGGGTTTTATCATCTTTGTGTAAGCGTAGCAGCTGTTGAAATTCGTTAAAAAATACGTTTTTATCTTTTGTTTTGCCAAACAGTGGCGCAGGGTTATTTAAGCAAACATAACTGGGAATGATGACCCCGTTCACTTTAATGGGCGTGAGTGGGTCTGGTAAGCCTAGTTCTTTACAGGCACGTTGTAATGCGACGAGATCCGTCATCGACTTAGTTTTTAAAGCATAAACAATAGGACGCGTTAAATCTAACTTTAGTGCATCAACTGGGTTGTCTGGTACGTACTGGGATTTCACTAAGCCGTTAACGAAACTTCGACTTAACATTGACGGTGTTTGTTGCATAGGTGTTATCATTCTGTTGATTAAATTGCGAGAGTGCTTACTCCAATAGTATCAGATGTGCAGTCATAAATCTGTGTTTAAGCGTCGGCAAGCGATTAATTCATTATTATCCAGATATCCCCACTGCTAATATTGCAAACTTGATATTACTGTATATAATTACAAGAAACTGTATATAAAACCAGTTAGGGTTCATGATGAAAGCATTGACACAAAGACAAGCAGAAGTATTTGAATTAGTTAAACAACATATTAAAAATACTGGTATGCCACCGACCCGAGCTGAAATCGCGAAGGAACTTGGTTTTCGTTCACCTAATGCGGCTGAAGAGCATTTAAAAGCATTAGCACGTAAAGGTCATATCGAAATTCTAGCGGGCACCTCACGTGGTATTCGCTTGTTGGTTGATGCTGACGAGGCCAGCAATGATAGTGGTTTACCTTTAATAGGACAAGTTGCTGCTGGCGAACCAATTTTAGCGCAAGAGCATATTGAAGCGCACTACAATGTAGATCCATCTATGTTCACGCCAAATGCAGATTTTTTATTGCGTGTACGCGGCGAGAGTATGCGTAATATTGGTATTATGGATGGCGATTTATTAGCGGTACATAAAACCAAAAATATCAGTAAAGGCCAAGTTGTTGTTGCACGTGTTGACGATGAAGTAACAGTTAAACGTTTTGAACAGCAAGGCTGTGAGATCTTATTACATCCGGAAAATGATGAAATGAGCACGATCCGTGTTGATTTAAACTTCCAACATTTTGATATTGAAGGTGTTGCTGTCGGTATTATTCGTAATACAGACTGGATGTAATCATACTTATCTCTGTTTCTTTGAAGATGGATAGTCAATGACTTCATTATTGACTATCTATCTTTTATTCTCACTATTATGCTGTAACTTATAGAAAACAATTTCAAATCCTGTTATCAGATCACAGTTCTCCCCATTGCCTGCTTATTTATAAAATCTTTTCCTATACTCAACACGAGTTATAAAATAATTAATGAATTTATTTTCTGATACGCTTGCGTAAATACAGGATTAGCTTTTATGGAACAAGATTCTATCTCCATGGAATTAGGTGAGAAAATCGATATCACCGCGATTGCCAGACTCAAGGCGACACTTGATCAGTTACCTATCAATGCGGAATCTCAACTTCTCGACGCGCGTCATGTTACTCATATAGACAGTGCTTCTTGCCAACTTTTTTATGCTTACGCTCAACATCTGGCGATACATAACACGACTCTCGTGTTTCTATCTCCATCGGATCAATTCATGGCGGTGGTTAAGGCGTTAGGATTTGAAGCCGATTTTAATTATGCATCAATGTGAGGTGCTCTAATGAAACGAATATTAGCTGTAGATGATTCGGTATCCATTCGTGAAATGGTACAGTTCACTTTAAAACAGGCGGGTTACCAGGTTGACTCTGCCGTTGATGGTGTTGATGGCTTAGCAAAAGCTAAAACCGGAAACTTTGATCTTATTATTTCAGATATTAATATGCCTCGAATGGACGGCATTAGTTTAATTAGTCAATTACGTAATGAAAGTGCGTATAAATTTACGCCAATCCTAATGTTAACTACTGAATCGGGTGCAGATAAAAAAATGGCAGGCAAGTCTGCTGGTGCAACAGGCTGGATAGTGAAACCATTTAATCCAGAAAAACTCATTGCTACTGTTAAAAAAGTATTGAGGTAGGCATGGATATTGATCTTAAACAGTTTCAGCAAGTGTTTATTGAAGAGTGTTTAGAAGGACTGGAGGTGATGGAAGCTGAGCTGCTAAAGTTGAATCCTGGCTCGGTAGATAGTGAAGTCATTAATACAATTTTTAGAGTCGCTCACTCAATTAAGGGGGGGGCTGGCACATTTGGGTTTTATCAATTAACGGAATTTACTCATGTAGCCGAAACCTTACTTGATGACTTACGTGCAGAAAAACTTACCCTTATCGATGGTCATATCAGTCTTTTTTTACAAACTGTTGATTGTTTAAGAGCGTGGATCCAACTATTAGCAGATGATTCTGAATCAATCCCTGATGCGGCTGAAAGCCTCAAGCAACAATATAATCAATTCTTACAACTTGATGTTAGTCAGGATGCATTATCTACGGGCGATGAACCGCTAGTCAAATCGACGCCATCAGAGATTAAAGCACTCGATGATGGTGATTGGTTGATTAACTTTATTCCTGGCCAAGATATTTTAAAGCAAGGTAATGAGCCGCGTTTAATTTTTGCTGAATTACAAGATATGGGCGAACTTAAGGTGCTGCCTAAATGTGAAAATGTTCCTTCGTGGGGTGACCTATCACCAGAAGATATCTATGTAACTTGGGAACTTGAATTAATCAGTCAGGTAAGTGAAGCGCAAATAAAAGAAGCCTTTGAGTGGGTCGAAGATGAATCAACAATTACTATCACAGAGCCAAGTACGCGGTCTCAATCAGTAGCAAGTGAGGCCTTGGCTACTGGTGATCAAATGTTGCCAGAGCTGCAAGCCCCTCCAGTTGCTGCAACAAAAATAGCTAATACGAAATCGGCAGAAACGAATTCAATTCGCGTATCCATCGATAAAGTCGACGCTTTAATTAATATGGTTGGTGAACTTGTGATCACTCAAGCTATGTTGGGAGAACTCGGGCAAGACTTTTCTGTTGAAAAACTACCGGAATTAAAAAAAGGCCTTACTCAGTTAACTCAACATACTCGAGAAATGCAAGACAGCGTGATGAAAATTAGGATGTTACCGATTCAATTTGCCTTTAATCGTATTCCTAGAATGGTCAGGGATCTAAGTGAACAATTAGGTAAAAATGTATTACTTAGGATACATGGAGAAGAAACTGAACTGGATAAGATTATGCTAGAAAAGCTATCTGATCCGATTGTGCATCTTGTTCGTAATGCTTTGGATCATGGTATTGAGACGATTGAAGAGCGGGAACTGGCCGGAAAAAGTGACGTAGCTTACCTTGATATTAATGCTTTCCATCAAGGCGGAGAGATTATTGTTGAGATCCGAGATGATGGCCGAGGGTTAAACAGAGATAAAATCCATGCCAAGGCGATTGAAAAAGGCATCGTGAATAAAGACCAACGTTATAGTGATAGTCAAATCGATGAACTTATATTTGCGCCTGGCTTTTCAACCGTCGAAACGGTGAGTGATATCTCTGGGCGTGGTGTTGGGATGGACGTTGTAAAGCGTAACATTGAATCACTTGGCGGTGATATTAAAATTGAGTCAACGACGGGCGAAGGCAGTTGTTTCTCGATTCGTTTACCTTTGACGCTCTCTATTATGGATGGTCAACTAGTCAAAATTGGCAGTAAAACCTATATATTACCAATTATGTCAATTATTGAATCGTTGCAGTTAAAAGATGGCATGGTTACCAAGTTGGCTGATGATACCGAGGTATTTAAACTCCGAGATGAATTCATCCCTATCATTCGCCTTTATCAAGTACTGAATCATGAAACCAGCCTCAAGTGTATTACCGATGGATTATTAGTTGTTGTTGAAAGTGGTAATAATAAATATGGCTTATTAGTTGACGATTTAGCGGCGCAACAACAGGTAGTGATAAAAAATCTAGAAGAAAACTTTATGAAAGTAAGCTGTGTATCCGGCGCTACTATTTTAGGTAATGGCACGGTTGCGTTAATTTTAGATATTGCTGATATTGTAAAGCGTGTGACAAATGAACGCCATCAACATCAACAACGAGGTCAGCGTGCACATGTTGCCGCTTAAAATAGGATGGAATTGATATGGATAATAATACGCTGACCGACATCGAAATGGGTGAACAGTGCACGCAGTTTTTGACTTTTATAATGGCTGACGAAGAATATGGCGTGGAAATCTTAGATGTACAAGAGATCCGTGGCTGGGAGGCATGTACAGAGATCCCCAATATGCCTACTTATGTTAAAGGCGTCATTAATTTACGCGGAACCATAGTCCCGATAGTCGATTTACGACAAAAATTTGGGTTAGACAATATTGAATACAGTGCCATTACTGTTGTGATCGTCGTAAAAGTACTGGTCGATAATAAGTCAAAGGTGATGGGACTTGTTGTTGATGCTGTTTCTGATGTCCACACTATTGCACATAGTGATATTAATTTACCGCCACAATTAGGCCCAGATAATGGTCCGAGTGTCATTCGCGGACTGGTATCCATTAAAGATAAAATGGTGGTGCTATTAAGCTCAAGTTTATTGTTGGATTTAGAGCAATTTCAAAATATTGAAGATATGCATGTGCATAATACACCGCCATCAGCGATTGCTAATGGGTAGTCTCGTCACTCCACTTGCAAGTGGCGATATTAAGGGCGTTGTATCAAATAACTTGATTATGCAGGATGCGGAATTTCATTATCTATCGCAACTGGCTTTTAAAAAATCAGGTATTGTGATCAATGAATCCAAGCGCGATATGCTTTACGGCCGAGTAATGAAAAGGATCCGCCATCTGAGATTAAGCAGTGTTTCAGCTTACTGTCAGGTATTACAAGATAGTTACACTGGTGAATTGAGCGAATTTATTAATGCGATCACAACGAATTTAACCGCCTTCTTTCGTGAAGAATATCATTTTGATTTTTTACAGAAAGTGGCGTTACCAGAGTTTAAATTTAATAACAAAGATAAGAAACTGAGGATCTGGTCTGCGGGCTGCTCCACGGGACAGGAAGCATATTCAATTGCCATGAGTATTGAGAGTCAATTACCGCATTGGGATACAAAAATATTAGCAACAGACTTAGATAGTGATGTTTTATGTCGTGCTAATAATGGTAGTTATGCTGATCTTGTGGGTATTCCAACTGTTTATCGCACTCAGTATTGCTCAGATATGAATAGCCGTCATCAGTATGTTATGGATGATAAAGTGAAACAGTTGATTTCGTTTAAGCAGCTGAACTTGCTTGAGCAATGGCCAATGACAGGCCTTTTTGATGTTATATTTTGCCGTAATGTCTTAATTTATTTTAATGATGAAACGAAGAAAAAATTGGTGCAAAGGTTCTACGCATTACTTAAACCTGGCGGTTATCTTTTTATTGGCCACTCTGAAAGTCTACAAAGTTATAACACCAATTTTAGCCTTGTCGGTCAAACCATTTACCAACGTTAATCTTGTTATTATTTTCATATATTAACGACGCTATAAGGATCCTTTTATGCCGAAAATAAAAGTGCTTGTTGTTGATGACTCTGCATTAATGCGAAAAATATTAACCACACTACTCAGCTCAGATTCGGGCATTGATGTCGTTGGCAGTGCTATTGATCCCTTTGATGCGCGCGAAAAAATAAAAAAATTACATCCTGATGTATTAACGCTTGATGTTGAAATGCCGGGAATGAACGGCTTATCTTTTTTAGATAATTTAATGCGATTACGTCCTATGCCCGTTGTTATGGTTTCAACACTGACGTCACAAGGTGCGCCAGTGACATTAAAAGCGCTGGAGTTAGGAGCGTTTGATTTTATTGCCAAGCCTACTGATAACACTACTCAATCTTTGGGTCAGTTTGGCGTTGAACTTTGCACTAAAGTAAAATTAGCCTGCAGTGCAAATTTACGCGTCATGCGAGACCCGCAAACAGCTTTACTTACAAGCCAAGCAATACAAGAAGATAGGTTGATCGCGATCGGAGCATCAACAGGTGGCACGGAAGCATTAAGAGAGCTGTTAACCCCGTTAGTACCGCCCTTTCCACCTATTGTTGTAGCTCAGCATATTCCCAAACATTTTAGCGGGGCATTCGCCAAACGGCTAAATGATAATTGCCGCTTAACTGTAATTGAAGTAACGAGTGAAGAAGTTATTAAACCGAACCATGTGTATATAGCGCCTGGCGATTGCCATTTAAAAGTGCAGCGTTCAGGACGGCGTTATACTTGCCAACTAGCTGATGGTCCAGCTGTAAATCGACATAAACCGTCTGTTGATGTGTTACTGGAGTCTGTCGCTAAGGCTTATGCTGATAAAGCCATTGGGGTGATGCTGACCGGAATGGGCAAGGATGGTGCTGAAGGATTGTTGGCTATGCGTGAAGCGGGCGCGTTAACAATCGCGCAAGATGAAGCGTCATCTGTTGTCTGGGGGATGCCAGGTGCCGCAGTTAGACTTGGCGCCGCTATGGATATATTAAGCTTGCCGCTCATTGCGCCTAAGTTAGCATTATTAGTAAAGAAGAAAACAGACAAAGTGAAAAGGACTGTTTATGACACGATTTAGTTTATTTCAAGGTGCAGCGCTATTGCCATTAATGCTAATGGTCGCTCTACAAGAGTGGCTTGCTGCAGGTGCCGTTGTGGTGACGTTAGTATTTGTGTCGATAGCAGTATTTACTTCAACTAAAAATCAGTTAGAGAAACAAATGTTAGAGAAGCGAGATGAAGAAATAGTTAAGAATAGAGCTGCAATGGATGCGAAATCTATGTTAGTCGCTATGCTGCAGCAAGAGATCCCGCCACACATTGATGAATTAAAAAGTGATTTAAATAAAACTCAAGATATTAACAGCGAATCATTTTCCACATTGAATAGTGCTTTTTTTGAATTATTGCGCATGTTAGCGGAGCAATCAGCATCTTTACATAAAGTACTGCTCAGTATTTCCAAAGATAAAGCCTTGGCCCTAACAGGGGAGGAATATGATGATCCTGACGCGATTGATTTAAAAAAATTTATTGAATCAACACACCAGTTTCTGAATATTTGTTCTGATTTAATGATGGAGACTACAGCGCAAAGCAATGACGCGGTCAATAAGATCACTGTGATGGAAAGTCAGATGAATAATATCAATGAGCTTGTTGATAATGCCCAGAAAATCGCGAGCCAAACTAACTTACTCTCCCTGAATGCTGCGATTGAAGCCGCTCGGGCAGGTGAGATGGGACGTGGGTTTGCCGTAGTTGCACAAGAAATTCGATTATTATCTGATACTTCAAATAAATTTAATGAGCAGATCAGAGGGCAAGTGGCACAAGCGATGACCACATTCGTCGAAACGAAATCAATGGTTGAATCATTAGCGAAAGATAATGCTGAAAAATCATCACAGACACAAGCGCGGTTACACCAAGAATTAATTAAATTTGCGCAGTTAGAACAAAATTTAGAAATGAACTTAGATAACCTCATGAGTTTATCTGTAGATACCCAAGCATGTGTTAATGATTCAGTTCGAAGTCTGCAGGTAGAAGATATTATCAGTCAATTATCGGAGCATAGTGTGTTGCAAGCTGAGAATGTGAAACAAGTATTACTCGCGTGTAGTGAATTGTTATCTGCAGAGGAAGATGTCGAGCAAGATACCTTTATTGATAAGCTCAAAGTTGCCGCTGAACAGCTAAAGCAGCAGTCACTGCAAGTGCAAAACAAGACTATCAGCACGGGTTCAATGGACGAAGGTGAAATCGAATTGTTTTAGATGGCTTTGTAAATAATTCTTTGGCTAATACTTTGTTTAATAATTTAAGTTAGATAGACTCTGCATCTTTTGTTTCCTCTATAAAGTGAACTGTCTATGTGGCTATCCATTCCCACCTCGGTGCATCGAAATATAATCGCGTTGGCTCTGCCAATGATCTTGTCAAATATCAGTATTCCACTATTAGGATTGGTTGATAGCATCGTGATTGGCCATCTTGAACAAGCTTGGTACTTAGGTGGTGTTGCACTCGGTTCAACTGTGGTGATGTTTATTGTCTCTATGTGTAACTTCTTACGCATGTCGACAACAGGATTAACCGCACAGGCACTTGGTAAACAAGATAGTCTTGCGATATTAATGACGCTCGTACACGCCTTGTTAATTGCGTTTTGTTTATCGGCCTTATTACTCTTGGGTAAAAACTATATTGTTGAGTTGGCCTTTATGCTGACGGAAGCAAGTGACAATGTGCAACAAAATGCGCAGGCCTATTTATCGATTCGTATGTGGGGGATCCCTGCTGCGTTATTTAACTTTGCGATACTAGGGTGGTTAATTGGCCTGCAAAATATGAAAGCGCCAATGCTGTTATTAATTATCGCTAATGTTTTTAATATTTTCTTAGATATTTTGTTTGTGGTGTATTTTCAGTGGGGTGTTGAGGGTGCTGCTGCAGCATCAGTGATTGCAGAGTATGCGGCGTTATTATTTGGTTTGTTGTTAGTATTAAAACAACTCGGTAAATTTTCACTACCTAACAGAACTGAGATCATTCAGCATTTATTCGAGTCGAGTAAATTACTGGGATTACTGTCATTGAACCGCGATATATTCATTCGTTCACTGTGTTTACAACTCACCTTTGCTTTTATGATATTTAAAGGTGCCAGTCTTGGTGATGAATATATTGCAGCAAATGCCGTATTACTTAATTTTCTGATGTTTATCTCTTTTGCCTTAGATGGTATTGCTTATGCGGTTGAAGCTATGGTTGGCAAAGCGATTGGCGCGAAAGACCGAGCTGGTTACCGTCAATCTGTAATTGCCTCTTTGATTTGGGCTGGCGTTTTTGCCGTGTTGTTTTCGGCCTTATTTGGCTTATTTGGTAAAGAGTTGGTTGCTATGATCACGGATATTGATAGTGTAAACGTTATCGCCGCTCAGTATCTATCTTGGTTGGTGCTATTACCCTTTACTGCTGTGTGGTGTTTTGTATTTGACGGGGTATTTATTGGTGCGACTAGGGCAAAAGATATGCGTAATAGCATGCTGTTTTGTGTTGTTTGCATCTTCTTACCTACCTATGTCATCAGCAGCGGATTAGGTAATCATGCTTTATGGTTGGCGATGAATACCTTTATGCTTGCGCGCGGTTTATCACTTGCTTGGCTGTTATTACCTTCTTTACAAGAAACATCCGTGCAATAACATCGATCAACTATACTGAAGAGATTTCATGATTACTGATAATCTCTTATTTGTACACTAATTGTTACATGTGGGTAAAAGTAATTTGCATTTTAAGGGTATTATCATTACTGAGCAATTGAATATAATAAGCGCCATACAGTATGACTGGTTGTGATGCAGAGATACGCATTAACGATGATATTAATTTTATCCCAATGGAGATGAACATGACTGACAAATTTATTAAATCTAAAGCGGCTATTGCTTGGGGTCCAAAACAACCACTATCAATCGAAGAAGTGGATGTGATGCTACCAAGAAAAGGTGAAGTGTTAGTTAAGGTGATCGCATCTGGCGTATGTCATACCGATGCATTTACATTATC
>Ga0209395_1002940_pt1 | contig 21638 bp, 14 predicted proteins | sample GOMGulsemesocosm_3_FD_184635 | JGI IMG/M metagenome (GOLD analysis project Ga0209395, IMG submission 184635) | Methane-oxidizing microbial communities from mesocosms in the Gulf of Mexico - GOM9D Gulf of Mexico (SPAdes) (version 2) | ecosystem: Environmental > Aquatic > Marine > Cold seeps... | reverse complement strand
AAAATAATACCAAGGCTTCAATACGTTTTCTGGCGTCGTCTGTCATCATGTGATATGGAGGTGTCACAAAATAACAGAATGCTTTTTTGTTAGATCGACCAACACGTCCGCGCATCTGATGTAAGTCAGATAGCCCGAAATTATTGGCGTTATTGATAAAAATGGTATTTGCATTTGGTACATCTAAGCCGCTTTCAATAATGGTAGTCGAAACCAATACATCAAATTCATTGTTCATAAAACCAAGCATCAATTCCTCTAGTTTTTTACCTTCCATTTGCCCATGTCCAATTCCGATTTTCGCACTTGGCAGCAGGCGTTGTAAAAGGCCAGCAACTTCCTTGATGTTTTCAATTCTATTGTGAATAAAAAAGACTTGTCCACCTCTAGAAATCTCATAAGAAATAGCGTCTCTTACGGTTTCTTCTGAGAAACGAATTACATTTGTTTCAATAGGGTGTCTGTTAGGAGGTGCCGTATTGATAACAGATAAATCTCTTGCTGCCATTAAGCTAAATTGCAAGGTTCTCGGTATTGGTGTCGCAGTAAGTGTTAAGGTGTCTACATTCTCTTTTATGGTTTTTAATTTGTCTTTAACAGCCACGCCAAATTTTTGTTCTTCATCAATAATAAGCAACCCCAAATCTTTAAAATTGATGCGCTTATTGGTTAATTGATGTGTTCCAATAACAATATCTATTGAGCCGTTTCCAATACCTTCAATAACACCATTTTTTTGACTGGTTGTTCTAAACCTATTCAGGTAATCAATCGTTACGGGAAAATTTTTTAAACGCTCTGTAAACGTTTTAAAATGTTGAAAAGCTAGAATAGTTGTGGGTACTAATATGGCCACTTGTTTTCCGTTATCGACTGCTTTAAAAGCAGCACGAATTGCCACTTCTGTTTTTCCAAAACCAACATCACCACAAACCAAACGATCCATGGGTTGTTCTTTTTCCATATCCGCTTTTACATCTTGCGTTGCCGTGAATTGATCTGGTGTATCTTCGTATATAAAACTCGCTTCTAATTCGTGTTGAATATGTGTGTCAGGACCAAATTTATATCCTTTTTCGAGTCTTCTTTTTGCATATAACTTGATTAAGTTAAAGGCGATGTGCTTAACTCTAGCCTTGGTCTTTTGTTTGATTTTTTTCCAAGCTCCAGAGCCTAATTTGTATACTTTTGGCGGCTTTCCATCTTTGCCACTAAACTTAGAGATTTTATGCAGGGAGTGAATACTGATATACAAAATATCACGATCTCCATAAATTAATTTAATGGCCTCTTGCTTGTTTCCTTCGACATCAATTTTTTGCAATCCACCAAATTTTCCAATTCCGTGATCCATGTGAGTTACATAATCACCAATTTCTAAACTGGTTAATTCCTTTAATGTAATAGACTGCTTTTTCGCATAGCCATTTTTTAATCGGAACTTATGATACCTTTCAAAAATCTGATGATCTGTATAGCAAACAATTTTTTCATCAGAATCGATAAACCCTTGGTGTAGTGGAAAAACGATGGTTTCATAATTTACGTCTTGTTCTACATCATCAAAAATATCATGAAAACGTTGTGCTTGTTTTTCGTTTGCGCAAAAAATATAATTCGAATACCCTTGTTTCGAATAGTTGTTTAGGTTTTTTATTAAAAGGTCAAACTGTTTATTAAAAGAAGGTTGTGGATTGATCTTGTAGGTAATATTGCTTTTTGTCTGCGCTTTTTCTGGTTGATTGATCGCAACCAGTGTAAAATCTTGTAATTGCTCATTGATGAATGCTCCATCACAGAATAATTCTGAAGGTTTAGAATGATTGATTTCTTTAGATAAATCACCAAAAGCTTCTGTTGCTTTTTCAAAAAACCTATCAAGTTTACCTCTTAATAAATCGATGTTTTGAGTAAAAATAATGGTTTTTGAAGAAATGTATTTTAAAAAACTCTCTCTGTTTTCTTGCAAAGATTTGTTTTCTACATTTGGCATGATGCTCACCTTGCTTAGCTTTTCTTTGGAGAGTTGTGTTTCTACATCAAAAGTTCTAATGCTGTCTATTTCATCTCCAAAAAACTCAATTCTATAGGGCTCGTCATTTGAAAAAGAAAAGACATCTATAATTCCACCACGCACAGAAAACTCTCCTGGTTCGGTCACAAAGTCTACACGATTAAAATTGTATTCAAATAGAATTTCGTTTACAAAATCGAGTGATAAATTATCTGACAAACGAACCTTTAAGGTGTTTTTTTCGAGTTCTTTTTTTGTGACCACTTTCTCAAATAAAGCATCGGGATAGGTAACAATAACCGCGGGTTTTTTTCTAGAATTAATTCTATTTAAAACTTCAGAACGCAACAATACATTTGCATTGTCTATCTCTTCAATTTGATAAGGCCTCCTGTAGGAACCAGGATAAAAAAGTACACTTTTATCGCCTAGTAATTGTTCTAAATCGTTTAAATAATAGGCCGCTTCTTCCTTATCATTAAAGATTAATACATAGGGTTTTTCTATTTCTTTAAAAGTTTCTGAAATGACAAAAGACAACGACGATCCTACCAAATTCGTTATTTGAAAATGGTTTTTATCGTGTTGTAATTCGTTTAAAATCTGCTTTGTGAATGCAGATTTTTTGTAGTGATTTACAATAGTCTGTTTACTCAATGGTACTAAATTTAAGCAAATGTACTATCTATTTGGAAATTACACTGTTAAAAACGTGTTTTATCGAAAAAAACAATAACTTTATAAAAATCGAGTTATTAGTAAAAGAAAAAGAATACGTATGGGGAAATATTTAATTTTTTTTATGACTTTCTTCTTTGTTGGCGCACAGTTAGTTGCGCAAAACAAAGAAAATAAATGGGTTGTTGGAGCGAGTGTTGGAATGGTAAAATTCAGTACTGAAGATGCTAAAGTTGTTGGAGATCAATTTGTATTTCAAATTCCGAAGTTAAATGTATCTAGATATTTTTCGAATGGAATAACAGTTGATGCTGGTTTTTCTGTGAGTGCTATTAATAAAATTTCTGGGATGTTTACGAACTCCCTAGATTATTTGTCAATTGACCTAGGTGCAAAATATGATTTTGGAATGGCCAATGAAAACCTAGTTCCTTATTTGTATGGTGGTGCTAGTTTTATTAATGCAAATAGCGAAATGACCCCAACGTTAAATTTTGGTGGTGGTGCAACATTTTGGCTAAACCCTAGATATGGTGTAAACCTCCAATTACTATATAAATCTGTGAAGACAGAAACAGTAAGTATGCGTTCTCATACCTATTTCTCTGTGGGTGTTGTGTATAGCCTAAAGTTAAGAACCTTGGTTCCAAGATTGTGGAGCCATAATTAAGCAGTCAGAATTTCTTCCTGTTATATATAAGATAAAAGTACGTTCTAAAAATCTTATGACAAAGTATACCCTCTTCATGCTAATTTTCCCCGCTTTCATTCCATTTTTTACAACAATACAAACCTTTCGTTTTTTCTTTGTATAGAATTACTTGTTTAAATAAGTTAGCAATTCTATACAAACCAATGCTAGCATTTATACAATAAAAAGGCGGAATCCGAAAAGCCAACGAGTAGGAGAAATAGTAATTAAAAATAATTTATTATGAATAATTCAAAGGAGAATATTAGTGTAGACACTATTTGTAACAAAGAGCTAAATATTTTAATACCAGGAGAAAGCGTACCAGAGGGAGTTATTAGGTCTTACCCAGGAAGTAAAATGAATCTTACCCCGGGTAACCCCGCTGATCAAGTAAGAATATTTAGCAAATTTTTTGCTCCATTAACGGCAGCGCTTTATTATGAAAACAGTAATACTCCTGCTAAAAATACACTTAAAATTTTAATGGCCTCGATTGTTAATGTATCAAAAAACTTAAATGAAAATAGTTTTAGTATTAATTATCAATTTACCTATAATAGTGGCGGGAATTATCAATTGAATTTTTATATTTTTTTTAATGAAGGGAGTACTTCTGTTACTTCTGTTGGTTCTGAAGTTAATAGTTATGTTTCTTTTCCTTTTGAGATTACGTTTACTCAAGATTTATTATCACCTGTTAATGGAACTCCAATTCCATTAGGGAGTATTAAAACTGTTCAGGTTTTTATGGTAGATGTAGATCCAGAAACCACAAGGGGGACTGAGACTGCTGTTCAACCAGGGTAAAAAAGAGGGAAATAAAACCAGTAATTATACTGGTTTTATTTACTTATAAATTAATTATTTTTAGCAAAATAATTAATTATGATTAAGTATAAAAACCCTATTTTTTTTCTTTTTGTTATAATTTCTAATTTATTGTTTTCTCAACAAAAACAAGAAGAGACCGCCTTGAATAAAGAAATAAGAGTTAAGAGTAATCAATTTATTGGTGAAAAAAATTTTAAAAAGGCACAATTTTTTTTCTTACAGAAAGAATGGGATTCTACTTTAGTGTATACTATGAAACAAATTAGTATCTCTAATAATACTGAGTTAATTGATTATTGTTTTTTATTTAGAGGTCATAGTTTTAATGAGAAGAAATTATTTGAAGAAGCAAAACAAGAGTTTCAAAAAATATCAAAGAATTTTAATTTTTACCTTCAAATTAAAATGTACTTAGGGAATATTGCTATAGAACAAAAAGCGTTTAAAAAAGCCATTTCGTATTTTAAAGAAATTGAGCATTTGAATGTTTATCAAAATTTAGGTTTAAATCAAAGTAGTATTGAGCACAATTTAGGAACTTCATATTTACACTTGAAGGAGTTTGGTCAAGCAGAGTTGTATTTGTTAAAGAGTACAAAAAGACAAGAAATGTTCAAAGATACTTTAAGGTTGATTAGGTCTTATGGAAATGTAGCTTCAATGTATTATGAGCAGTATAAAGACAAAGTTGCCATTCCGTATTTTCAGAAAGCATATAGTTTGTCGAAGTATGTTAAAGATTTTGATGTAAAAAGAAGAGCTGTTAAAAACATGGCGGTTGTAGAAGAGAATCGTAAAGATTTTGCCAAAGCATTAGTGTATCGAAAAGAATATGAACGATGGAATGATTCGTTGAACAATCAAAACCGTATTTATGAAACGGCTCAGATAGAAAAGAAAATTGCCGTTGAGCAAAAACAGAAGCAAGTCACTTTTTTACAGGCTGAAAATAAAGTAAAAGAGGCGCAAAACAAAGTGTATTTGTATTCAGGTGTTTTTCTGTTATTTCTATTGAGTGTTTTATTTTCATCCTACAAAGGAAAAGTCAAACGGAATAGAATTATTACGACTCAAAAGGAAAACCTAGATGAATTAAATGCTACAAAAGACAAGCTGTTTTCTATAGTGAGTCACGATTTGCGTTCTTCTGTACATGCGTTGAAAACGAGCAATTCAGCCTTGTCAGAAAGTCTCGTAACTAAGAATTTTAATGTATTGGAAGGCTTGTTGCAAACAAATAGTGCTATCGTAAATGGAGCCTATAGCTTATTAGATAATTTACTGCATTGGGCCCTGTTGCAAACCAAGCAATCGTATTTTGAGATTGCATCCATGCGTTTGTTTTTTATTGTGGAGCAGGTTGCTCACAATTATAAACCCTTGTTGTTAGAAAAAAACATCTCTTTTGAAAACAAGGTATTAAAGAGTGATGTAGTCTATGCAGATCAAGAGTCGTTAAAAATTATTTTACGGAATTTAGTAGACAATGCCATTAAATTTTCCAATCAAAATGGTGCAATCAAAATCTATACTAGAAACAAGGATGCACATATTGAGCTTGTTGTAGAAGATAGGGGTTTTGGAATGGATGAAATGACCAGACTGGAATTATTAAAAGAGACCGTGTTGTTGTCTAAGAAAAAAAATGATGGAACTATTGGGACAGGCTTGGGTTTGCAGTTGTGTAAATCGATGCTTAAAAAGAACCACGGAAAACTAGCTATTGAAAGTGAGTTAGAAAAAGGAACAAAAATGATCATCTCATTACCAAAAAACCTACAAAATGGATAATGTAAACATATTAATAATAGAAGATACTGCTGCAGAAAGTGATAAATTGGTACAGGTTCTTAAAACTAATAATTACAAGGTAGTTGGAATTGCTAAAACCTATAAAGAAGCGTTAGCGGCTTTCTATGCATCTGATGAGAAAATTGATATTGTAATTATCGATATTTTTTTAAATGGCATTCCAGACGGAATTACTTTTGCTGAAACCATTAATGCTGTTCCAGGAGAAACAAAGCCTTTTGTGTTTTTAACCAGTTCTACCGATCGTCAAATATTTGAAAGAGCAAAATTGACACAGCCTTTTAATTACTTGATAAAACCATTTAACGAATTCGAAATTTTATACGCTATTGAAATGGCAGTAGAAAAATTTTATGCTCAAAATGATGTGTTTCTAAGTGGAGAAGAAGATACTGTTATTAGCTCAGAATACTTATTTATTAAAAAAGGTAGAGGGCTAAAAAAGGTACTTATTTCAGAGATCATTTATATTGAAGTAGAAGAAAAATACTGCAATATAATTACCGAGAAAGAAAAGTTTGTCATTCTTATTTCTTTAGTGAAAATTCTAGATTTATTAAATAACACCAACTTTTGTAGAACACATCGAAATTTTATTGTCAATACAGAAAAAATCATGGAGATTATACCTGCAGATAATCTCATCTTATTATCAGGCAATCACAAAGCCACACTTAGCGATAAATATAAAGACCTGATTAAAAAAGTACGCACCTTAACATAATCCCTATCTGTCACTTCGAGTGATTTTTCATCAGAAATATAGTATTGAGAAGTTTTGTCATTTCGTATATACTGAATTCATTTCAGTAAAATGAACCTTGTAAAAAGTGATTGAGAAATTTCATCAATCGGAGGAGGTGTTTTTGTTATAGGTTGCGCTTAGGTTTTATATCAAGAGATTTCTCGTCACTCCTGTTGTCGTTCTGTCGAAATGACGTGTGTGTATTCATGCGTTTTCTCACCGTTTATACTGAGCATTACTGAAATCAAAACCTCATTCTTCATTTTCTCCTTCTTATGGATAAAAATCTCCTCTTCATTCCTTTTTCTTCCTAAAACTTAGAAAGGGTAGCTAATTTTACTTCAGAAATAAGCGTACTAGTACATTTATTTTCAACACGTGTTATTCATCATTCAAAAGTAGAAACCCATCTGTGTGTACAGAATTTATAAAAGCTGCTCATTGAATTTATGAATAAACACCAAAAGTGGAGCAGACACCACTTTAAAAAACGAGGCGGAACCCGAAAAGCCTTATAAAAGAGTAGGGAAACAATTAAAATTTAAAATTATGGACGCATTTAAAGGAAAATGGAAAGATCAAAATAATGATATTATTTCAATTGAAGAATCAAACAATATGGCGATTCTTAAGTATTCTAATGGAAGAGGGCCTTTCTCAGGGTATGGGCTTGATTTAGGATCACCTGTAATTAGTGTAAATTTTTCAGACGATTCTAATCCAAAGGAAAGCTTACAAGCTGGATTGATGGATTTTTCAAAGAATACAATTACTTGGAGTAATACAACGGTTTGGAGAAAAAATAAATAGTGATTTCTAAAGTAAAATCAAAAAAGGACTGACGTTATAACTGTCAGTCCTTTTTTATATATAAAAATAAATTTTAAAAATACCTGTCAAGGCAAACAGACAAGAAGCGTTGTTTGCTGGTTTGTTGGCCATAGCTGCCTGTAAATTATTCCAAATAATGCTCTAAAAATTAGGGCTAAATGTTACCCCTACAAAAAATGTTCTAGGAGTTGCTGGTCCGTAAATATAATTACTATCTCTTTCTTTACCAGTATCAAAATCAGTTTGATACGCGTTAAATACATTTTTAACTCCACCAAGAATTTCTAAATTCGTTTGAATACTTTCTAAGTTAAATTTATAGCTAGATTTAATACCAACTTCTGTAAATGAAGGAGAGGTAAAATAAATGTCATTTGTTAAATTCCCAGGTGATGCTAAGTGTAGGATATCCATTTCTCCTGTATATACAAGGTTAATAGAAGTATTGAATTTTAGATTTGGCGTGTAGGTTAATGTTGCGTATCCGTAATTATTAGGAGTCCTTAAAAAATCTCGTTTTGAAGGAAGGGCATCTGAGTTTTCTACAGGTTCATCAAATTGGCTTTTTTGAAAAGTAAATCCGGTTTCAATTTGTAATATTTGATCATAATTTAATCTTGCTTCCAGCGTAATTCCTTTTACTGTTGCTCCAGCACCATTTCTTTTTTCGAATAATTCTCCAAAAGCATCTGTACCTAATGGATGTAAATAGAAAGCATCATTTAAATGTGTGTTAAACCCTTCAAGTGTAAAACCATAAATATAGTGCTCGGTAGGTTTGTCAAAATTTAAAGAGACATTATAGCTATTAGAACGTTCTTGTTTTAAATCATCAGCAAGAGAAATTCTAGAAATTCCACCACCTGCAAAAGCAATATGTAAATCAGTGTCAAAAGCTTGAGGCGCTCTAAACCCAGTTCCCCAAGTAGCTCTGAATTGGGTGTTTTCTATAAAGTTATATAAAAAAGAAACTCTCGGACTTGCAATAGCTTCTGAAACTAAATTGTGTTTGTCAATTCGAACTCCAGTAAGTAGTGTGATTTTTTTGTTAAGCTCCCAGTCACTTTGAAAAAAGAACCCAACGTTTTCTGTTAATTGATCTATTTTGTAGTTATAAGTTTTAATTTCGTCGTATACATCATCTTGAACAAATTCACCACCAATTGTAAAAACATTATTTCCTGTAAAGAATTCCTCTACTTTGTAGTTGAATTGAATTCCTCCTTGAAAGGTAGTGGTTTTTGAGGTTCCATAGGGGGGATTTGCTAAGTGCTCCGTGTCGGCAGGTGTTCCAATATCGGGTCTAATACCTGTGTAGTGATCTCTACCTGTATATTGACTTGCAAAATAGGTAATCAATGAGCTTTTACCTTCGTTAAAATTAATTTGATAATCAATGTTTCCTGCGTATACATCGTGCGTTCTTTCTTCGGATTGCATGGCAAAATGTGGTGCATTTTTTATCATCTCTCCTCCATAACGATACTCGTTCATTTTGCTAAAGTTAATTTCTAGCTTTTGATCGTCCGTAGGTAAAAAGAAGATATTTGTTCCAAATGAGTTGTTTTTTAATTCTGGTAATTCAGAAAAATTATCTCCATTTGCATCGTATAAATTTCGGGTTCTGTTATTTACAAAAAATGAAATTCCCGCATTTCTTTCCTCATTAACAACCGTTGCATTTCCACTAATTATTTGGTCTGAAGCACCGTCAATATTTTGATACGTGTATCCAAAAGAATAGTCGTTTTTCTTGGGTATTTTTGTAATTACATTTACAGTACCTCCAATAGCACTTGATCCATATAAAGCAGATCCTCCTCCGCGAACAACTTCAATTCTGTCAATCATGTTGGTGGGGATTTGTTCCAATCCATACAAGCCTGTTAATGGGCTAAATATGGGTCTGCCATTGATTAAGATTTGAGAATAACCACCAGCCAATCCATTCATTCTTAGTTGGGTGTAATTACAGGTTTGGCAGTCTGTTTCTACACGCAATCCTGTTTGAAATTTTAAGCCTTCAGATAAATTACACGCTTGTACATTTGCTAAAGTTGCGCTGTTAATTACATTCACAATTACAGGGTTTTTTGTACTTCTTTTGTTGGTTCTTGTCCCGGTTACAGTAATTTCATTTAGTACTTCTGCAAATTCTTTCAAAGTGAAATTTTGCGTGTAAGTCTTATTGTTTTTTTTAGAAACTGTAATAGATCTATTGATTGAGATGAAGCCCGTTGATGAAGCGCTTAAGGTGATTTTTCCAGTTCTTGCCGTTTTTAGCTGGTAGTTTCCATGTTCATCGGCAGAAACCCCTTCAGTTGTTTTGTTAATTAAAATGGAAGCAAACGGAATTGTTTCTCCTTTTGTGTTTGTTACCGTTCCTGTTATAACTGATTGAGCTAGTGTTATATTACTAGATAAAATAAGGAAGTAAATTACTATTAAGCGTTTCATTTGTTTGTTATATTTTCGACAAAGATAAAATAATTTTTAGATAAGACTAAAAATAATTTTTAATAAATCAAAAAAACCTATATTTGCTTTATAATTACATCATATGTTTACATCTTCTGAAGAAAACTATTTAAAAGCAATTTATCATCTGGGGTTACTCTCAAAAAAAGGAGTGAGTACCAATGCAATTGCAAAAAAATTAGACACCAAAGCATCGTCTGTTACAGATATGGTGAAAAAGTTAGCAGATAAAAAAGTACTTATTTATCAAAAGTACCAAGGGGTGACTTTAACTAAAGAAGGCAAGAAAACAGCTGCTTTAATTATAAGAAAACATCGTTTATGGGAGGTTTTTTTGGTGGAGAAACTAAATTTTAATTGGGATGAGGTGCATGATGTTGCAGAGCAATTAGAGCATATTAAATCACCAAAATTAATTGACGAAATAGATGCCTTACTTGGTTTTCCAACCGTAGATCCACATGGAGACCCAATTCCTGATAAAGAAGGAGAAATTACCCTTAGAAAAAAAGTAAAATTATCCACTTTAAAAGAAAATGAAGAAACTGTTCTATTGGCGGTTGAAGATTCTTCGGATGATTTTTTGAGGTATTTAAATAAGAAGAAAATAGCCATTGGGAATGTGATAAAGGTACTCCATATTGAACCTTTTGATAATTCGACATTGGTTCAAATTAATGATGTTGAATTGTTAATCACAAATGAAGTAGCAGAAAATTTATTAGTAAAAGAGAGCAATGCAATTTAAAATGAAAAAATATTTATATATAGTGTTGGTTGTGGCTATGATCGGCTGTAAGCAGAAGGAGAAGTCTAAAAACGGAAAACTTCAGATTGTTACAACAACAACGATGATTACCGATTTGGTACAAAATATTGGTGGTGATAAAATTGAGGTTAAAGGGTTAATGGGGGCAGGTGTAGATCCGCATTTGTACAAAGCAAGTGAAGGAGATGTTAGCAAACTTTTTAATGCTGATGTGATTATTTATAACGGAATCCATTTAGAAGGAAAATTAGAAGAAGTGTTTGAAAAAATGCGTCATCAAAACCATAAAACAATTGCTGTTTCTGATGCAATTGATAAAAACACCTTAATAGACTCAGAATTTTTTGCTTCAAATTATGATCCGCATATTTGGTTTGATATTACAAATTGGGAAATAATTACAAAGTATTTAATCAGTCAGTTATCAGAATTAGATTCAAAAAATGCCTCTTTTTATAAAGAAAATGGCGAAGCTTATTTAAAAGAATTAGCAGCTTTAAAAATAACAATCACAGAAATGATCAATCCGTTGCCAGTTGAGAAAAGAATATTGGTAACTGCACACGATGCTTTTAATTATTTCGGAAAGGCATTTCAATTCAATGTGGTTGGTTTGCAGGGGTTATCGACAGCAACAGAGGCAGGCGTGAAAGATGTTCAGAAAATGGCCACTTTTATTATTGAGAAAAATGTAAAATCGATTTTTATTGAGAGTTCTGTTCCTAGAAGAACTGTAGAGGCTTTGCAAGAAGCTGTAAAATCTAAAGGACATGAAATTGAAATCGGTGGTACTTTATTTTCTGATGCATTGGGGGATTTTGGAACTATTGAAGGTACCTATATTGGAATGTATATCCACAATGTGAAAACAATCATTAGTTCATTACAAAAATAATATGGAGCAACAGAAACTAGCAGTAACGGTAGATGATTTAACAGTTGCATACAATTACAAACCGGTATTGTGGGATATCGATTTGGCGATTCCAGAAGGCGTGATGATGGCTATTGTTGGCCCAAATGGAGCGGGTAAATCAACCTTGATAAAAGCCATTTTAGGAATTATTGATCCCATAGCTGGTAGTGTGTCTATTTATGGAAAGCCCTATAAAAAACAACGAAAATTAGTAGGCTATGTTCCGCAAAAAGGAAGTGTAGATTGGGATTTTCCTACTACAGCGTTGGATGTTGTGATGATGGGAACTTATGGGAGTTTGGGTTGGATTAAAAGACCCGGGAAAAAAGAGAAAAAAACAGCTTTAGAATCTTTAGAAAAAGTGGGGATGTTGTCTTTTAAAGACCGACAAATTAGTCAGTTGTCTGGTGGGCAACAACAACGTGTGTTCTTAGCAAGAGCTCTGGCTCAAGATGCAGCTATTTATTTTATGGATGAACCTTTTCAAGGAGTGGATGCAACAACAGAAATTGCGATCATAAATATTTTAAAAGAATTGCGTAAAGCGGGTAAAACGGTGGTGGTGGTTCATCATGATTTGCAAACCGTGCCGGAATATTTTGATTGGGTTACTTTTTTAAATGTAAAAAAGATTGCAACGGGCCCGGTAAAAGAAATATTTAATGACGATAACTTGACCAAAACGTACGGAATTAACTACAAAGTAAGTGTGCAGAAATAAATAAACAAAGAATAAAAGCTATGAGCTTTACAGAATATTTTGAATTACTTTTTAACGATTATACGCTACGCACGATCAGTTTGGGAACTGCAATTTTAGGTGCAATTTGCGGAATGTTAGGGAGTTTTGCTGTATTAAGAAAACAGAGTTTGTTGGGAGATGCTATTTCGCATGCGGCATTACCTGGAATTGCAATAGCCTTTTTAATTACAGGGACAAAAGAAACAAACGTTTTGTTAATTGGTGCATTAATTAGTGGACTAATTGGTGCCTTTTGGATTCGTGGAATTACCAAAAGAACACATTTAAAATCGGATACAGCCTTGGGCTTGATTCTGTCAATTTTCTTTGGGTTTGGAATGTTATTATTGACGTATATACAAAAACAGCCAAATGCAAATCAAGCAGGATTAGATAAGTTTTTATTTGGCCAGGCAGCAACCTTATTGGCTAGGGATGTTTGGTTTATGGCATCTGTAACCTTGGTTTGTTTATTGGTGTTGTTGTTGTTGTGGAAAGAGTTTAAAATCTTGCTTTTTGATTCGGATTATGCAAAAACATTAGGGTTTAATATAAAGATAATTGACATATTAATTACTTCGTTTATTGTATTAGCCATTGTTTTAGGGTTGCAAACTGTTGGTGTTGTTTTAATGAGCGCTATGTTGTTGGCACCAGCGGCGGCTGCCAGACAATGGACAAATAGTTTGGGAATTATGGTGGTATTGGCTGCGTTTTTTGGAGCTACATCTGGAGTAGTTGGAACAGCAATAAGTGCAAGTCAGAATAATTTATCTACAGGACCAGTGATTGTACTTGTAGCAGCAACTTTTGTGGTCTTTTCCTTTGTTTTCTCTCCGTCAAGAGGGCTGTTGTTTAGGCAATTGCGATTTATCAAAAACAGAAAGGATTTACAATTGCACAAAACCTTGGCTTTTATGTTTGATATTGCTAAAAGTCACGAAAATATTTCCCATCCACATACTGTTAGGATTTTAAATAACTTTCATGGGTATACTAGAAAGTCATTGAGTAAGTTAGAAGATAAAGAGTATATCCGTGTAGAAGGTTTAATGTGGGCAATGACAGAAAAAGGATATCATTTCGCCGCGAATTTATACAACCAACAAGTAGAAGAAAATGACTAGCGCTCAATTAGAAATACAGGTAATTGCGAGTTTAGTGGCAATTGCTTGTGCAATTCCAGGAACCTTTTTGGTACTGCGTAAAATGGCTTTGATTAGCGATGCAATTAGCCATTCAATTTTACCAGGTTTGGTAATAGGGTTTTTTATTACCCACGATTTAGGTTCGCCTTTGCTAATAGTAATGGCCGCTTTATCTGGTGTAGTAACCGTAGTATTGGTTGAGTTTATTCAGAAAACGAAACTGGTAAAAGAAGATACCGCTATAGGACTGGTTTTTCCAGCGATGTTTAGTATTGGTGTCATATTGATTTCAAAAAACGCCAACGATATTCATTTAGATACTGATGTTGTTTTGTTGGGGGAATTGGCTTTTGCTCCTTTTGATAGATTATTTCTCGATGGAATGGATTTAGGTCCAAAATCCTTGTGGACTATTGGCGTGATATTGATAATTACCTTAGGCCTGTTATTTGCCTTTTTTAAAGAATTGAAAATCAGTACTTTTGATGCTGGATTGGCGACTGCTTTAGGCTTTTCTCCAGCTGTGCTGCATTATGGATTGATGAGTGTTGCTTCGGTAACAACGGTTGGTGCTTTTGATGCGGTAGGTGCAATTTTGGTGGTTGCTTTAATGATTGCTCCTGCTGCTACTGCTTATCTATTGACTAATGATCTGAAAAAAATGCTATTGCTTTCGGTCTTTTTTGGTGTTTTTTCGGCAATTGCAGGATACTGGTTAGCACATTGGTTAGATGCTTCAATTTCTGGGTCTATGACCACGGTTTTAGGAATGGTTTTTTTACTGGTGTATTTGTTTGCTCCAAAAAGAGGGTTGATCTCTGTATTGTACCGAAACAAACGACAAAAAATTGAAGTTTCTTTATTGACATTCTTATTGCACTTAAATAATCATACAGAAAAAAAAGAACGACATATCAATCATTTAAATGAACATATTAATTGGCAAAAAGTACGGGCAAAATCAGTACTAGATTTAGCCTTAAGAAATAACATGATCACTATTGATGATAACATAATATTCTTAACCGAAAAAGGGAAAAGTTTTACCGATAAGGCCATTGATTATATCATTACCAATGACGATTCTAAAATAGAATCTATTAAAGAGGATTTCTTTTTATTTAGAGGGTAGTTGTTTAGGTAGTAGAATAAAGAGAAGAGCCAGTATGTTTTTTGCATTGTCGCTGTGCTAGGCTGTAGTTTTTCCATATTTTTTACTTTTTTAGTTTCAGTCAGCGTTTATCTTATTTTTTCTTTCATCTTTTTTCTCTTCTTCTAAAAAATACCTAATTTGCACTAAAATAAAATTGTGCAAATAGCCTCAAATTTTCAAGTTTACAATGCATCTGCTGGAAGTGGAAAAACGTTTACGCTTGTAAAAGAGTACTTAAAAGTTGTTTTAAATTCTGATGACAGATACACCTTTCAGAGAATACTAGCCATTACTTTTACCAATAAAGCTGCTGCAGAAATGAAGGAGCGTATTTTAAGTAATTTGCAGCTGTTCTCTGAAGGAAATGAAAATGATGTATTGCTAAAATTGATTGAAGAGACACATTTAGAAAAAGAAACAATTCAAAATAGAAGTCGTCAGGCATTAGAAGCAATTCTACAAAATTATAGTGCATTTGCAATTACAACAATTGATAGTTTTACACATAAAATCATCAAAAGTTTCGCCTTTGATTTAGGGTTAAATCTAAATTTTGAAGTGGAGCTAGATTCAGAAACACTATTGCATCAAGCAGTCGCTATTTTAATTTCAAAAATTGGAGTTGAAAATGACGTAACAACAACATTAATTGATTTTTCTTTAGAAAAAGCGAAAGAAGATAAGTCTTGGGATATTTCTCATGATTTAAATGATTTTGCTAAAATTTTGCTGAATGATGAGGACGCGAAGCATTTTAAAACCTTAAGCTCAAAAACGATTAGCGATTTTACATCGCTAAAAAAGAAACTTGCAAAAAGTCAAAAAGACCTTAAGTTAGAGTTTATTGAAATAGGTGAAAAAGGGGTGTCAATAATAGACAGCTTGAATTTAATGCATAATGATTTTTATTATTCATTACTGCCAAAGCATTTTTTATCACTGAGTACTCCTGAAAAAGCAAAGTTTTTTGACGAATCAAAATTGAAGCAACGCATCGAGGAAAATATGTTTTATGCAAAATCTAAATCGGATGAAATAAAAGCTTCCATTGAAGAGGTCTTGCCTGAGTTACTTCATCTATATAATGAGTCAGAGAAATTATATAAGCAATATACATTAAATCAGTTAGTGTTAAAAAGTATTATTCCATTAGCCGTTTTAACAAAGATAAATTCAGAATTATCTAGCATAAAAGAAGAAAATAACATTCGATTAATTTCAGAATTTAATCAGTTAATTTCAAATAATATCAAAGAAGAACCAGCACCTTTTATTTATGAAAGAATTGGGCAAAAATTCATGCATTATTTTATCGATGAAATGCAAGATACTTCTGTATTGCAATGGCAAAATTTAATTCCGTTAATAGACAATGCTTTGTCTCAGGAAAACAGTAATCTATTATTGGTAGGCGATGGGAAACAAGCAATTTATCGTTGGCGTGGTGGTAGGGCTGAGCAGTTTATCAAGCTTGGTTCAGAAATTCAAAATGAAAAAAGTTCGAATCCGTTTCACGCTTATAAAGAAATAAAAGGGTTAGATACAAATTACAGGAGTTACAGTGAGATAATAGCGTTTAATAATTCGTTTTTTCAATATGTTTCTAATTCTTTTCAGAACCCCATGTATCAACAATTATTTATTGAAGGGAATACCCAGAAATCTACCAAAAAGATTGGTGGATTTGTTTCAATTGATTTTTTAGAAAAGGAAACAGACAAAGAAGAAAATGAATTAAAATATGCTAAGAAGGTATTAGAAACTATAGAGCGTTTAGAAGCTGGTTTTTCAAGAAAAGAAGTGTGTGTTTTAGTAAGAAAGAAAAAAGAAGGGGTAGCAATTGCAAATTATTTATCAGAAAATGGGGTAGACATCGTTTCATCAGAAACCTTGTTGATACAAAATAGTGAAAAGGTAAATTTTATTATTGATGTATTGCAGGTGATTCTTCACCCAAAAGATCATTCAGCTTGGGTACGGCTTATTTATTTTCTATATGAACATCTAAAAATTGAACTAGATAAGCATTCATTTATTACTTCATTTGATATAAAAAATAAACTCGATTTCTTTGTGAAGATAAAAGAGTTTGGAATCGGTTTTAGTCTTGAGAACTTTAATCAAATTCCTTTTTATGAAAAGATTGAAGAGGTTATAAGAGCATTTAATTTAACAACTGTTTCTGATGCGTATTTGCAGTTTTTCTTAGATATTGTTTTTGAACAGCAGCAAAAAGGAATAGACATTCAGCAGTTTTTAGATTTTTGGGAAAGTAAGAAAGACAAGCTTAGTATTGTGGCTCCAGAGGCTGAAAATGCAGTTCAGATTATGACCATTCATAAATCTAAAGGACTGGAATTTCCGGTAGTAATTTTTCCATATAATATTGATGTGTATCAACAAATCAATCCTAAATCTTGGATAACAGACTTGCCTATAGAGCAATTTGATGGGTTTAAAGAATTATTGGTTCCGGCAAATAAAAGTATAAAATACGCTGGGAAGTCTGGTGAAAATATTTACAATTTTCAGCGAGAAGAATTAGAATTAGATAGCTATAATTTATTATATGTGGCATTAACAAGAGCTGTAGAGCAACTATATGTGATTACAGAAAAAAGCATTTCACCAAAAGGGGTGGTAAATTCAAATTATACATCTGGTGTTCTAATCAACTATTTAAATTCTATTGGAGAATGGTCTGACGATAAAGAGAGCTATACATTTGGCAATAGAAAAAAAGGAAGTAAAAATTTAATAGAAAAATCTAGAACAACAATTCAGAATCAATTTGTTAGTAATCCTTGGCAGCAACACAATATATATATGGTTGCCAATTCCTCAAAACTTTGGGAAACTGAACAAGGAAAAGCAATTGAGTATGGAAATTTAATTCATGAGATGTTTTCCAAAATCATAAGCAATGAGGATGTAGAAAAGATACTGCATCAATATCTCAATGAAGGATTAATTTCAGTTGATGATGCTAGTAAAATAAAAGTATTAATTACTAAAGTTGTTGAACATCCAAAATTAGAAGAGTACTATAAAAAAGATGTAATTGTTTACAATGAAAGAGAAATAACAACAGAAGATCATGTAGTTGTTATTCCGGATAGATTGGTTTTTAATTCTAAAAATGAAGTGACAATTATCGATTATAAAACAGGGAAGCCTTCTAAGGGCTACCATCAACAAATATTGGGCTATGAAAAAGTCTTAAAATCAATGGGCTTTAAAGTAATAAAAAAGTTGCTTATTTATGTAAATGATGAAATACGAATAGCGGAAATTTAATTTATCTTTGTCAAACTCAAAAGACATAAAAAATGTACGGAAATATAAAAAACCAATTAGCGCAAGAACTGCAAGATATTAAAGATGCAGGATTGTATAAATCAGAAAGAATAATTACGTCATCACAAGATGCGGTAATAAAAATTTCGACAGGAGAAGAAGTGATTAACTTTTGTGCGAACAACTATTTAGGGTTGTCAAATCACCCAGAAATAATTCAAGCAGCAAAAGACACAATGGATACCCATGGTTTCGGAATGTCTTCTGTTCGTTTTATTTGTGGAACACAAGATATTCATAAAGAATTAGAAGCCAAAGTGGCTGAATTTTATAAAACAGAAGACACCATATTATATGCAGCAGCCTTTGACGCAAATGGTGGGGTTTTTGAACCCCTGTTGACAAAAGAAGATGCAATTATTTCTGACAGCTTGAATCATGCGTCAATTATTGATGGTGTTCGTTTGTGTAAAGCAGCGCGTTATCGATATGCAAATAACGATATGAATGCTTTGGAAGCACAATTAATAGAAGCAAATAAACAAAACCATCGATTTAAAATTATAGTTACTGACGGTGTTTTTTCAATGGATGGAATCGTTGCTAAACTTGATGATATTTGTGATTTAGCAGATAAGTATGATGCAATGGTGATGGTTGATGAATGTCATGCTGCAGGTTTTATTGGTGAAACTGGTAGAGGAACGGTTGAATTGAAAAATGTAATGGAGCGTGTAGATATTGTAACAGGAACTTTTGGTAAAGCACTTGGTGGTGCAATGGGAGGTTATACTACTGGTAAAAAAGAAATAATAGAAATTTTAAGACAACGCTCTAGGCCTTATTTATTTTCAAATTCTTTAGCTCCTGGGATTGTTGGAGCTTCATTAAAGGTTTTTGAGTTAATTTCTGAAGATACTTCCTTTAGAGATAAGTTAGAATGGAATACAAACTATTTCAGAGAGGAGATGGAAAAAGCAGGTTTTGACTTGGTTGGAGCAGATGCGGCTATTGTTCCAGTGATGTTGTATGATGCAAAATTGTCACAAACAATGGCAAACATGTTATTGGACGAGGGTATCTATGTAATTGGGTTCTTTTTTCCGGTTGTGCCAAAAGAAAAAGCTAGGATAAGAGTACAATTATCAGCTGCTCATAATAAAGAACATTTAGATAAAGCAATAGCTGCATTTGTAAAGGTTGGAAAATCTTTAAATGTTATATAAACAATAGGGGTGTACGTGTGGTAGAAAAATGTATTTTTTTTTAAAAAATCTTTGTAAATAAGTTTTATCCACTTACATTTGTAACTTAATAAAGAACTTTTAATTTAAAAATTTGATAATGAAACGATTAAAAATAGCTGTGATAGCTTTATTTGCATTGGTAACAGTTGCTAATGTAAACGCTCAGGATTCTAATAATCCTTGGGCTGTAAGTTTTGGTGTAAATATGGTTGACATGAGAAATGGAACAGCTGTAGGAGACATAATGAAAGATTATATTGGAACAAAAGATTGGAACTCATTGCCTTCTATTTCTACTTTTTCTGCAACGAAATATTTAGAAAAAGGATTTAGTTTGCAATTGATTGGTTCTATAAATGAAATTAGCACTGATGGTGGTGATTATTTATATTATGCAATGGATGCTAATGTAAAGTACAACGTGAATAGATTAGTTGAATGGACTTTTGGTTCAACTTCACAGTATTTTGACCCATATGTGTATTTAGGAGGAGGATATACTTCTATTGATGATAACGGTGAAGCAATGTTAAATATTGGTGCTGGATTTAATGTTTGGTTTAATGAAAACCTTGGATTAACCTTTCAGACAGGTGCAAAACGTAATTTTTCAGGAAATGTTGCTGATCATTTTCAGCACAGTGCTGGTTTAGTGTTTAAATTCGGAGGAAAAGATACTGACGGAGACGGTGTATATGATAAAGATGATTCTTGTCCAGATGTTGCTGGTTTAGTAGCTTTCAACGGGTGTCCTGATGCTGATGGTGACGGAATCCAAGATTCAAAAGATTCTTGTCCAAATGTTGCTGGTTTAGCTGCATTAAACGGGTGTCCTGATGCTGATAGTGATGGAATCGCTGACAAAGATGATATGTGTCCAAATGAAAAAGGTTCTTCTGCAAACAGAGGATGTCCAGATTCTGATGGTGACGGAGTTGTTAATAAAGATGACAAATGTCCTAACGTAGCTGGTCCAGCTGCAAACGGTGGATGTCCTTGGCCTGATACTGATGGTGACGGAGTTTTAGATAAAGATGATAACTGTGTGAATGAAGCAGGACCTGCTTCTAACAATGGATGTCCAGAGCCAGTAATTACTGAAGCTGCTGTTAAGACAATCAACATGGGTGCTAAATCTATCTTATTTAACTCTGGAAGATCTTCTTTCAAATCTGGAGTAGCTAAAGATTTAGATGCTATTGTTGCAATCATGAATGAATTCCCAAAAGCTACTTTCGCAATTGGTGGTCATACTGATAGTACAGGTAGTGCTAAAATCAATGCTAGATTATCTCAAGAAAGAGCTGCTGCAGTAATGAGCTATTTCGTTAAAAAAGGAGTGGATGCTTCTAGATTAACAGCTAAAGGATATGGTTCTGCAAATGCTATCGATTCTAATAAAACTAGAGCTGGTAGAGCAAACAATAGAAGAGTTGAAATTAAAGTTGCTAACAACTAAGATTTCATTCAAATATATTTAAAAGCCTTGTACTCTGTACAAGGCTTTTTTTATTGCAAAAAAAGTTAAAAACACTTTTTAATTATCATTAAATAAATTACCTTTGCAGCCTGAAAAAGAGGGGTAAAACCCACCAAATAAAATAACTAACATTAATTAGATACTATAATGTCTACAATAACAGGTAAAGTTTCTCAAATTATTGGTCCAGTAATCGATGTAGAGTTTAATACAGAAAACGGAGCACTTCCAAAAATTTATGATTCATTGGAAATAACAAAAACTGATGGTACCATATTAGTTTTAGAAGTTCAACAACATATTGGTGAAGATACAGTGCGTACTATTTCGATGGATGCTACTGATGGATTACAAAGAGGTCAAGCAGTAGTGGCTACTGGTAGTCCAATTCAAATGCCAATTGGTGGAGATATCTATGGAAGATTATTTAATGTAACTGGAGAAGCTATTGATGGATTGGGAGATTTACCTAAAGAGGGTGAAAATGGTTTGCCAATTCACAGGTCAGCACCTAAGTTTGAAGAGTTATCTACTTCTACGGAAGTTTTATTTACAGGAATTAAAGTAATTGATTTAGTAGAACCATACTCAAAAGGTGGTAAAATTGGATTATTTGGTGGTGCCGGAGTAGGTAAAACCGTATTAATTCAAGAGTTAATTAACAACATTGCAAAAGGACACGGAGGTTTATCTGTATTTGCTGGAGTTGGAGAAAGAACTCGTGAAGGAAATGACTTGTTAAGAGAGATGTTAGAGTCTGGAATTATCAAGTATGGAGATGATTTTATGCACTCTATGGAAGA
>Ga0209395_1002935_pt1 | contig 21667 bp, 17 predicted proteins | sample GOMGulsemesocosm_3_FD_184635 | JGI IMG/M metagenome (GOLD analysis project Ga0209395, IMG submission 184635) | Methane-oxidizing microbial communities from mesocosms in the Gulf of Mexico - GOM9D Gulf of Mexico (SPAdes) (version 2) | ecosystem: Environmental > Aquatic > Marine > Cold seeps... | reverse complement strand
TAGGTGTCACTGGCATTATGCCAGTTATTAACTGGCCAGAAGCTGCCATTTTAGGTGTTACCGCAGCACAATGGTTACCACGTTTAGCACAAGTAAAAGGTGTAGCGCCAGAGCATGGTAGCTTTGTACCACGCTTGATCATGAATGTATCACTGGGTTTTGACCATAGAATAATCAATGGCGCAGATGCCGCTCGTTTCTTAGCTCGCTTAAAAAGCTATTGCGAAGACCCTGCATTGTTAGCATTTAATTTGTAGGATGTCGAAATGTAAAATATCTCTGCAGAAGTATCTAAAGTGAATTTAAGGTCAACAATGAAAAACAGTTACATTTACAATTTGTACATAACAGTTACGCTTTTTACATCAACAGCTAATGCAAGTTATGGCAAGGGCTTGTGGTCATCACCATTTAAATGAATTTAACCAAGATGATTTAGCAACTTGCCATCAACAAATGGCTAGTTTATCAGGAATAAAGTACTCAGGTTATTCTGGTTAGAATAACTTTTCACACAAAAATGCAAAGGGAGCTATTAGATACATTTATCCCATTAAAAAAGGGAAATAACACCTTCATGTTATTACCCTTTTATCATTTCGCTTAAAATCAGTTAGCGATTTTCACTAACCATATTAATAGTATATTCATTCTAGGATAAAATAATACCTTGACCAACTCCTCTCACTATTTATAGCCTAACAGCGACAAGAAACATTCTACTTTAAAGCTCAAAATATCTAATTTAAGGTTAGAGTTGTAACTGCAAATAATCAATAGCTGCCTGCAGCTGTATATCCTCCCCTTTTTTTATCGCATCAATGGTCAAAGGAACTGCTATATCAGGCACAATGCCTACACCGCGTAATAACGAGCCGTCATGTTGTGTAACTTTCATACCTGTAATGGATATTTCTAACCCTGTATTTTCTGCACCACCTAACAAATAAATTCGTGTCACATTACCGTTAATACCGTAGGTGTTTTCTCCCAAAATTGGAATGTTTGCATCTTGTACATAACCTAGAGCATGCTCATTTTGGCTGATACTATAACGAGAAGCTAACGCAATAACCGGTACATCAATAATTGATGTCGCAGGTTCAAGTTCTTGAGGAACATCAATCAGGGTGGAACCGTGTTGATTCGGGTACGAATACTGGTACTTATTCATAGGTAATGAGTGAATAGGTTGATCAATGAAATGAGCAAGAAAGCCACGCCAACTTTGCCAATTCGGATAAGTCCTTAAATCCAAAACAATCGCCTTAGCATTGTCAATAAGGTTAATGATCGCGTTAACATCTGAGCCTTCCAGTTCGCTAACGTTCACGTAATGTATATTGTCGTTAATAATACGGTGTTTATCAGAATTTTCATAAGACAGCATACTTCTAGTGGCCACAAAAGTACCAATTGCGTTTTCAGTTTTAAACATGGTTATTTGGTATTCAATTTCATTAACATTTTTTAGTGTTAATGTGACTTCCTGACCTTGTTGACCTCTAAGTAATTCGTAAGCAACGACTAAACTTTTTTGTTTGTTTTCAGCCCTTAAAGAATAGGCAGATTTCTCCAGAATTATTGAATCAATATCAATGCCGTTTACCGCAATAAGCTGATCGCCAACCTCGACATTTAATGTCTCATCCGTTTTGTTAATTACTACCGCCTTATTTTCAAGCCAAGCAAAGCTAACTGGGAGAGTATAGTTACCTAATTCAGTATGCTGTGATGAAAGATAGTTATGATTATCACCTGTTTTCGTCAATAATTTACGCATCGCCATTCCACAATTCTCTGTAGACTCAATACAACTGTCTATTAATGGTGATAGTTCATTTGACCAATTTAAATCAAGTTCATCTAAATACGGATAAAAATGCTGTAATACGGCCCACAATTGACCTGCGGCGGCTAACCTAGCATAGGAGTTGGTGAAACGGGTATCTATCTCATAATCTTGAATACCCGCTATTAACGCTTTACTCTCAGGCAGTGTTTTACTGCCTTGCATTGCCAAAATGATCGGCAGATCAATATCTATCGATGAAGCTAAACTCGCTTGATAATTTGTATCTAAATTATATAGATTGCGCCAATAACCCAACCCTCTTTGGTCCCTCACTCGCTTATAAACTGAATTATTCATGTCCTTTGCATCAACATAACCCGTTTGAGACCAGAAAGTTATAGTATCAGTGTCATTTAGAGTCTCGCCTTCGATACTGCCTTGTCCATTAATTTTTAAATTAGGGGCCATTGTTGCAAATAATGCTCTTAACGTAGCGATAAAGTCTTCTTGGCTTGTTGTTATTGCCGTACGATAAATTCCGTAACTAGTAAAATCATCCCATTTAGTCTGACTAGCACCATCACTGGGGTGAAAATAGCGAACTTGGTTGGTCAATTGAATAAATGCAACTATTCTCTGCGTTTTATCGACTAAAGATACTTCCGGAAGTGACGGTTTAGATGTGGCTGGCAGGGATTCAACAGTGGTCTCTTGTTTGCTCGAGTCTGCCGAGCCACCACAGCCAATGAAAAATACCGACAATAAAAAAACTAGTATACTTTTATACATTTCAACTCCATATGATTAATTAATGAAAATCAATTACGTCCTCTTATATAACAATCGAAGCTAAAAAATGGTCGCACAAAATTAATAAAAATCACTCAATGATTTACCACCTAAAGTTTATGAGTAGTTAAATCAGGAATACTCTATTGAATTCTGATCTATAAACGGTTGGTTAAATGTCTCTAATGCCCAAGAAAAAAAGGGTAATAACATCTCTGTCATTACCCTTTAACTAAATTATTTTAAGAAAAATTAACTAATGATTTTCAAAAACCATATTTATGCTTCGTTCACTTCAGGAGAATATGAATAATTTAAAGCATATCAAATAATCAATATGTAGGCCTATTAATACAAATTTTAATACTCACCCCATTAATATTAGCTAATTTCCAAGATGACATAGTTGTTCTTTATTAGTTTCGACATCCATCAGTAACTAAATCACCGTTATTACTGCTTGCCTAAATGTAAGTATCTGCATACGCTTTTAATAAGGAAAACTAACGGATGAAATTTAGCACTTTACTGCCATGGACAAATCTATAGATACAAAAATTCGCACGAATCAAGCGCGTCGAAATTTTTTAAAACAAAGTTTATTCGTTTTTTCCAGCGCAAGTATTTCTGCCTGTGGTGAAAGTTCAACACCAACTCAAGTGACTCCTCCTCCATCTACAGGTTCGAACGAGACACCAGGCGCATTAACCCAAACATCAACGCCATTAAATATAGTAATCATTGGTGCTGGCATGTCAGGATTAATTGCTGGCTATGAGTTACTTAGAGCAGGCCATCAGGTGACAATACTTGAAGCACGTAACAGAGTCGGTGGTCGAGTTCATACCTTAAATGAACCCTTTGAAAATGGACAATTTGCTGAAGCAGGTGCATCTAGAATTCCATCTGGTCATAATTTAACGCTGGCTTATATTGAGCACTTTGCACTGAACATCGACCCATTTTACCCAAAAACTAATGATTACTTTAATCTGCAAAATAACGTTAGTTCCATTATCTCGGCGCAAGAATACATTAATCAACCTCCTTGGCCTGGTTCAGTCAACCGCAGTGACTATTATAAAATTAGAGGTGGCATGGCTAATCTGCCTTTAGCGGTAGCTAGTAATCTTAGTGATAATATTATTTATGCATCACCTGTTGAGTCCGTACAACAATCAAATGACAACGTCGTCATTTATACCCGCAATAATGAACAATATCTGGCAGATAGGGTATTGTGCACAGTACCATTACCGGTCTTAAATAAAATCTCTTTTACTCCCCCTCTATCAGATGAAAAAACATTAGCAAGCAATGGTGGCTATGACTATACCGATTCAACCAGACTCTATACTCAGTTTTCAGAGCGATTTTGGTTAGCCGATAACTTAAACGGTTGGGGAGATACCAACTGGCCTGAAGAAGTTTGGCAACCAACTTGGGATAACGGTGAAAGTTCAGGCATTATGCAAAGTTATCTTCGCAATATCACAGCTACTGAGTTAGACACCTTTGATAAGGGCCAACAGATTGAAAGTGTGCATAATCGCTGGCAGTATGTTTTCCCTCAATTAGAAGATTTTATCATCAGTAATCACCTTTATTCTTGGCAAAAGGAAGATTGGACAGGCTCAGCATACGCCTCCCCAACCAATGCACAGAATGCGGCACTTGCCTCGCATATAGAACTTGCTGAAGGTAGGGTACATTTTGCCGGGGAACATGCATCACAATTTCATGGCTGGATACAAGGGGCAATAGCATCAGGCATGCGTGCTGCCGATGAAATACATACTTTACCGAATAGTTAAATTTATTTTATCAAAGAGAACTTTTAACTAAATTATTTTAAGAGAAATTGGCTATTGATTTCATCATTGTTGGCTTTGCAGTTATTTCATTGAAGTAATAAGCATTTAACAGTTCGAATTTCCCCTTCTCTCACAGACCCAGTAACAATGATATTAGCTGAAGATAACTAGCTCACAAACAACATACGAAATATTTTTCTCACTTTATCGCAAATATTGAAACTAAATACCATTTTATTGGTTTTTTAAAGATTATAAGCAAAAACAACCTCCTCCTTACGTGAAATAATACTCTTATATTTAAAATTGTTAAATCTGACTAGTAAGTTATGACGTTTAACAAAATAATTTGAGAGTATTTTATGATTCATTTACCTAAAAAACCAAAACAGTCTCTAAGTTTAATCTATCTAGATGCGAATGCTACGACTCAAGTTATACCGCAAGCTGCGGCTGCCGCCTTATCGACGATGGAAACATGCTTTGGTAACCCTAGTAGTAGTCATGTTACTGGAATTCAGGCAAAACAAATAGTGGATGACACTAGACAGCAGGCTAAGAAAATTATAGGTGCTGGAAATGGTAAAATTATATTTACCAGTGGAGCAACTGAAGGTATTCAGACAGCAATTTTGTCAGCATTACAAAATGCTAAAAAAACACTCGATAAAAACAAAAACTATTGTCTTTTGTATGGTGCTACGGAACATAAAGCAGTGCCCGAGTCACTAAAACACTGGAATGAAATCCTTGAAATAAATGCTGAGTTAAAAGCTATTCCTGTGAATAAGATGGGTCAACTTGATTTAGATTTTATCGCAAAAGAGGTTCCCAATGCTTTGATGATTTGTACCATGGCAGTGAACAACGAAACAGGTGTTTATCAAGACATTAACTTATTAGACCAAACCATACGTAGCAATAATCCTAATATATCTTGGATGGTAGATAGTGTTCAAGCATTAGGCAAGACAAACTTGAACTTAGCGGAAACCAGTATTGACTATGCACCTTTTAGCGGACACAAGCTTTATGCCCCTAAAGGTATTGGCTTTATGTATGTTAAAGAATATGCACCATTTACACCATTTATTGCTGGTGGTGGCCAAGAAAGTGGTTTGCGCTCAGGCACTGAAAATTTACCGGGCTTAGCAGCATTAAATGTTATTTTTAAAATGCTCTCTGGCGAAAGTGAAAATACCTTTACCCCAGTGCAAACTCTCCATGTATTTCGCCAACAAATAGTAACAGCGCTAACCAAGGCATTTCCTGAAGTTGTCTTTAATCATAGCTTTAAAAACTCGGTAGCCACCACCATCAATTTTGCCGTTCCGGGATTTAGCTCCAAAGAAATTATGGATTTATTCGACGCCGCAAATATCCGCGTCAGCTCAGGCTCTGCTTGTAGCTCTAAGGTTACCCGAAGTTTCGTATTAGACGCTATGGGTCTTCCTGCGTGGCAAAGTGAATCGGCAATTAGAATGTCATTTGGTCCGGCGATGACGCAAAAGCAAATTGATCAGGCCTGTACTAGAATAATCTTCGCAGCTAAAGCACTAGTTCAAAGTTGCTTAACCTTAGACTCAGACATCATTGTCGACAAAAAAGAACTAGAAGGTCTGCTGCAATTTAAAATAGGTGGTAGCTGTAGTTGGTTATATGTCGATAAAAGCACTAAATCGGCTGTATATATAGATCCATTACCTGAGCTAACAGCCCGATTACAAACATTTCTTACTTGTCAGGAAATTGATTTAGTTGCAGTTATTGACACCCATGGCCATGCGGACCATATATCTTGCCGTAACAGTATTGCACAAGAGTACCTAAACCAACAACAGACAGATTCACTGGGATGGCCCGTTAATGCCCAAACCACAACGATTAATGGCAAATACTACCAATACATTACGCTGGGCGATAAATGGTTGATAAAAGTGGCAACACCTGGACATACCAATGACAGCATTAGTCTATTATTGTGCGATCCAGTAAAAAACTCAACAGGCGAACTTGTTGTTAACTATGCGTTTTGCGGAGACCTGATTTTAATGGATAGTCTTGGTCGAACAAATTTCTCCACTAGTAGTGCATCGAAAATGTATACAAGTTTACAATTATTAAATGTGCTTATAGACACTGAAAGCCTTATTTGCCCAAGCCATGATTATAACAATGAATTTACCACCTGTATTAAAGCAGAAGTATCTCGTAATTCGTTACTTGAACAAGTGATTACTAATGAAATAAGCATCGAAGAATTTGCGACTCAAAAAGCAATAATGGATACTCATATTGTGGACGAGTCCGGCAGTGAGATTATGTGTGGTGCTTTACTAGGAGATTGCAATGCAATATCAGTGCGTGAATATAATAGTTCAAGCTTAACCGATGCAATTAAACAATCAGCAAATATTAGATTAATTGATATTCGTGAGCCGCATGAATTCGCATTACAACACGATGAAAAATTCGAAAACAATGTCCCTTTGTCGAGATTAGTGCAATTTATTCAAGAACATCAACAAGACAAAAAAGAAGAGTTGGTGTTAGTTTGTCGTAGTGGTAGTCGTTCGCACTTGGCTGCACAAGCGTTAACTCGTTTAGGGTTTGAGCAGGTAGGACATTTAAAAGGGGGATATGCTTTACATCAATACTAATTATCTAATGAATGATTTAATAGTGGACGCGTTAGTTACAAATAATAATAAGTGCTTTAGTTATTTTTGGCATAATTAACGCAACACCTGCTTTAAAAAGCAGGTGTTGAAGAAACTTAGTGAAAAACGATTTTACTACCGCCAACTTGTTGATTAAATCAAACAAAATTTATCATAGCCATGGTTGTTCAATCGGACATAATGTCCGATAAAAAAAGGGTAACAACAATTAAGTCATTACCCTCTAATTTATCCCAAAGTGAACATACGATGAGAAACAAATACTTCAAATTATAAGTTTTAATAATCGGTCATAATTAATTACCGAAACAAACTATGGGCTAATGATTTTCACTAACCATATTCACCGTATATTTTGGTATTTCAACAACTAAATCTTCATCACCAACAAGTGCCTGACAACCTAAACGCGATTCAGGCTCTAAGCCCCATGCTCTATCAAGCATATCGTCTTCAAGTTCATCTGATTCTGCAATTGAGTCAAAACCTTCACGGATGATCATATGACAAGTTGTACATGCACATACTTTCTCACAAGCGTGTTCTACGCCGATGTCACTACGTAGTGCAACATTTAAGATGCTTTCACCTTTTTCTGCTTCCACTACCGCGCCATCTGGGCATAGGTCTTCGTTAGGAAGAAATATAATTTTCGCCATTTTTTTAGCTCCTAAAAAGTCTTAAATTTCGTTTACGGAATGCCCTGCTAATGCTGTTTTTATCGATGAATCCATACGACGTTCAGCAAAAATGGCAGTGCTTTCATTTAATGTTTCAATAGCTGCTTCAATATCGTCAGCAACTGTAGTTTGGGCAATTTTCGCTAATGCACTTATTGCATTATTTATGATATTAATTTCATTTTCGTTTAATAGTTCACCATCACTGGCAAGCGCTGATTGCACTGATTCAATCACTCGAGATGCTTCAACTTGTTGCTCTTTAAGCATACGCGCTTGAATATCTTGCTCAGCGTTATTCATTGAGTCCATCAGCATTTTAGTAATTTCATGCTCTTCTAAACCAAACGAAGGCTTCACGGTAATGCCGGTTTCTACGCCTGTTGATTTTTCCATTGCTGACACTTCCAATAATCCATCGGCATCAACTTTGAAGGTTACTCTAATATGTGCAGCACCTGCGGTCATCGCGGGAATACCACGTAGCTCAAAGCGCGCTAACGAACGACAATCTTCAACGAGTTCGCGTTCACCTTGTAATACATGAACAGCCATTGCAGTTTGGCCGTCTTTAAAGGTGGTAAATTCTTGGGCTTTCGCGACAGGAATGGTGGTATTTCTTGAAATGACTTTTTCAACCAAGCCGCCCATAGTTTCTAGACCAAGCGAAAGTGGAATAACATCTAATAATAAAATATCACTATCAGGTTTATTGCCCGCAAGAATATCTGCCTGAATAGCAGCGCCAATGGCAACCACTTTGTCAGGGTCAATTGAGGTTAATGGTTGACGATTAAAGTGTTTTTCAACTTGTTGTCGTACCAAGGGTACACGTGTTGAACCACCTACCATCACAACTTCAATGACTTCATCAATGGTAATTTCAGCATCTTTTAAAGCGCGACGACAGGCACGTAACGTTTTAGTGACTAACGCACTAATTAATGAATTAAACGTTTCACGATTAACTTCGCCATTTTTTTCATCACCGTTTTCTAATGTTAATGAAAAATTAGTGACTGCATGTTCAGTTAATTGCTCTTTTACACGACATGCTTGCTGTAAAAATTGACGTTCTAGTGTTGCTGATAATGGACGTTGTAAACCCGTCTGTTCAATTATGTGTTCAACTAACAAGTTGTCGAAATCATCGCCACCAAGCGCTGAATCACCGCCGGTCGCTAATACTTCGAAAACACCTTTATTCAAACGTAATACTGAAATATCAAATGTTCCACCGCCTAAGTCATATACAGCGATAACACCTTCTTTACCACTATCTAAACCATAAGCAACAGCCGCGGCGGTTGGTTCGTTTAGTAAACGTAGTACCTTTAAATCAGCAAGTTTGGCGGCATCTTTTGTACTGTGACGTTGTGCGTCATCAAAATAAGCCGGTACCGTGATAACAACACCGGAAAGCTCACCACCTAATGCTTTTTCAGCACGGTTTTTTAAGTTTTTAAGTATTTCAGCTGACACTTGTACAGGGTTTACTTCACCTGATCGCGTGGTAATACTTGGATGATTATCATCACCTGAGAACGCATAAGGTAATGAAGGATATTTTTTACTGATATCAGTTAACGAACGCCCAATAAGGCGTTTGGCTGAAACAATTGTATTTTCAGGATCGCTAACCGAATGCGCTTGAGCGTCGTTACCAACTAGTACTTCATTTTCTTGATAACTAACAACTGAAGGTAAAATATCTCGCCCTTCGCTATCAGATAAAGTTTCTGACAAACCACTTTTAACACTGGCTATAAGGGAGTTAGTTGTACCTAAATCAATACCTGCGGCAAGACGATGCTCATGAGGAACGGTACTTTGGCCGGGTTCAGCTATTTGTAATAACGCCATTTTAAGACTCTTTTAAATTCGGTTACGATTAACGGGCGGTATGATATTTCATTGTTGATGAAAAAACACTTGTTTGCTGCGACTTATTTTGTCGTAACTAACGAAACCTCAGCAATATTAATCATCAAAAATCTGATCTTCGAGCTTATCGAGATCAACTTGTAATTTTTTATAAAACTTTAATTTTCTTAAATTATCGCCTGCCAACAAGTTGGAAGCAGTTGTATTCTCATCAAGTTGCGTGTGCATTGTTGAAAATAATTCAGCAGAGCCAGTATCTAGCTCTTTAGATAACACAAGAATAGCATTATCAATATCATCAGCGTGCTTAACATCGTCAAGCATTTCATGTAATTCCATTTGACGCATCAAAAAACTATTATCGCTAAACGAAGCTTGCTCGTTAGGTTGATCGCTTTCTCGTAATGCTAATAAATATTGAGCACGTTTCAACGGATTTTTTAATGTCTGGTAAGCATCATTAACTAATGTTGATTTTTTAACAGCAACCAATTGATCTTGGCTTGAGGCATGAGCAAATTTATCAGGATGTACTTTTTTTTGCAGTGTTTGGTAAAGCTCTGAAAGCTGATTAATATCAACTTCGAATTGGGCAGCAAAACCAAATATTTGAAAATAATTCACAACAACTCCAGCGAACGGCCTAAAATTAAGCCGTTCACAAAACACACTTAAACGTTAAAACTTTCACCACAACCACATTCGCCTTTGGCGTTAGGATTGGTAAATTTAAAACCTTCGTTGAGTCCTTCTTTAACGAAATCCACTTCAATTCCATCAAGGTAAACTAAACTTTTTCCGTCGATGATGATATTCACATCTGAGATAGAAAACAAAGTATCATCTTCGTTTAACTCGTCAACAAATTCCATCACATAAGCTAAACCAGAACACCCTGTGGTTTTAATTCCAAGACGTAAACCGAGACCTTTGCCTCGGTTAGTAATAAATGACTTAACACGATCTGCCGCGTCGGGTGTCATCGTAACACTCATAATTAACTCCGATTTCTAAGCTGTTTTACTACGGTAATCTGCAATTGCCGCTTTAATAGCATCTTCAGCTAAAATAGAGCAATGAATTTTTACTGGTGGTAAAGCAAGTTCTTCAGCAATCGCAGTATTTTTAATTTCGCCAGCTTCGTCGATTGATTTGCCTTTTACCCATTCAGTCACTAATGAGCTTGAAGCAATAGCTGAACCACAACCATAGGTTTTAAATTTAGCGTCTTCGATAATACCGTCGTCGTTAATTTTAAGTTGTAGTTTCATTACGTCACCACATGCTGGTGCGCCAACCATACCTGTTGCTACTTGTGGATCATTTTTATCCATTGAGCCAACATTACGCGGGTTTTCATAGTGATCGATTACTTTTTCTGAATAAGCCATTATTTCTCTCCTAATAGCTGATGAACAAATCAATAATGACGTTCATCAGTAAAATAGTTATTGCGGGATGCTTAGTGAGCAGCCCATTCAATTGAATCTAAATCAATACCATCTTTGAACATTTCCCAAAGTGGTGACATATCACGTAAATGACCAATTGATTTTTTAATAAGTGTAATTGCGTAGTCTATTTCTTCTTCCGTAGTAAAGCGTCCAAAGCTAAAACGAATTGAGCTATGTGCCATTTCATCATTCAAACCTAAAGCACGTAGAACGTACGAAGGCTCTAAACTCGCAGAAGTACAAGCTGAACCAGAAGATACGGCTAAATCTTTAAGTGCCATAATCAAAGATTCACCTTCAACAAAATTGAAACTTACATTCAAGTTACCAGGATAACGGTTATCAAAATCACCGTTAACGAATACTTGTTCCATTTCGTTCAAACCAGCCCATAAGCGGTCACGCATTTTAGTTACATGTACTCTATCTTGTGCAATTTCTTCTTTAGCAATGCGACAAGCTTCACCTAAACCAACAATTTGATGCGTTGGTAATGTACCACTACGCATGCCACGTTCATGCCCACCGCCATGCATTTGTGATTCAAGACGAATACGAGGCTTACGGCTTACGTACATTGCGCCCATACCTTTTGGACCATAAAACTTGTGAGCAGAGATCGACATTAAATCAACTTTTAACTGCTGCATGTCGATTTCAATTTTACCAACACTTTGTGCTGCATCAACATGGAAAATAATTTTACGAGAACGACACAACTCACCAATTTCTGCAATATCTTGAATAACACCAATTTCGTTATTCACATGCATGATACTCACTAAAATAGTGTCATCACGCATTGCTGCTGCAAGTTTATTTAGGTCGATCAAACCATTAGTTTCTGGGTCTAAATAAGTAACTTCAAAACCTTGGCGTTCAAGCTCACGACACGTATCTAAAACTGCTTTATGCTCAGTTTTACAGGTAATAATGTGCTTACCTTTTTTCTTATAAAAGTTAGCAGCACCTTTAATAGCAAGGTTATTTGACTCAGTAGCACCTGAAGTGAAAACAATTTCACGAGGATCAGCATTGAGTAGATCGGCTACTTGGTTACGCGCGATATCTACCGCTTCTTCAGCTTGCCAGCCAAATTTATGTGAACGAGAGGCAGGGTTACCGTAAAAACCGTCTGTAGTCATGTATTGCATCATTTTTTCTGCAACACGTTTATCTACAGGTGTTGTAGCTGAGTAATCGAAATAAATAGGAAGCTTCATTAGCTAACGTTCTCCAGTTTGACAACACGCATTTAGTGCATGTCATGCATAATATTTTTGGTTTCTATTAATGTTTCTAATGACGAGATTGCTTTGTTGGCTTGTTCATAAGCTTTATCTTGTCGTCTTGATATTAATTTCACATTGCGTTGTTCAACAAGCTCTGACAACGAAATATTCTTTAAAAAATCTTCGATTTGATCACTCAAACCTTCCCACAAAGTATGTGTTAAACATTCCGCTCCATCTTGGCAATTACCTTTGCCTGCGCATCGGGTAGCGTTGATAGTTTCATCAACAGCATTGATTACATCAGCAACTGAGATTTTTGCAGAACACATACCTAAACGGTATCCACCGCCAGGTCCTCTTATACTATTTACTAATCCATACTTTCTAAGGCGAGAGAACAATTGCTCTAAATAAGATAAAGATATACCCTGTCGCTCTGAAATGTCGGCTAAAGATACGGGCCCAGATACTGCGTGAATTGCTACATCTAACATAGCAGTTACGGCGTAACGCCCTTTTGAAGTCAGTTTCATTGTGTGCCCCTATCTATTCATTGGTAATTTTACATAACCCTATAAAATAGTCAACTAAATACCCGAGTGTTTTACTCAGGTATTATTTTTTTGTTTATAAAAGAGGCAATTAATAAATAATGAGTATAAAATGACTTGATTAAATCATTTTGGCATTAAAGAACCATAGTCTGTTAAATCTCAGGGTCGAATGATGCTACGCCCATTTCACGACGTTTAGCTGCTGCTTTTTCGTCATCAACAAATTCACCAACACGCAGTTCAGGTAACGCTTCCTGACAGACTTCTCCACCCAGTTGATTCACCTCCTTGCATAAATCAGCCACCTTACTATCCATCAAGTGCATATGATCTAGAACACGACCGATAGCTTTTGCGACAGGATCTGGATTGTCGGCGGATACAGCATAAGCATCGAAACCAAACTTTTTAGCTGCTTGGTCACGCTGCTCTTTTTCAGACTTACTTTTTTCATTAACTATTCGTGCAGGAATACCAACAGCAGTGGCATTGGCAGGCAAGTCTTTCACCACAACTGAATTAGAACCGACTTTACCGCCTTTACCTATCGTTATAGGGCCGAGCACCTGTGCACCGGCGCCAATAACCACATTATCTTCTAATGTTGGGTGACGTTTACCAGCACTCCAACTTGTACCGCCAAGCGTTACGCCGTGATAAAGCGTAACATCATTGCCTATTTCAGCCGTTTCACCAATGACAATTCCCATACCGTGGTCGATAAAAAATCGGCGACCGAGTGTGGCTCCAGGATGTATTTCAACCCCCGTTAGCCAACGAGAAAATGTCGAAATTATACGAGCAAGTAAGTTCCAGTTATTCTTCCATAGCTTATGGCTCAAGCGATGGATCCAAATAGCATGCATGCCAGGATAATTAGTTAATACTTCTAAAGTATTGCGAGCTGCTGGATCTCTATCAAAGACACTTTTGATATCTTCTTTGATACGGCTGAACATAATTCTATCCTTCTCTATATTGGTGTAGGTAAACACCAATATCATAAGTGCTTACTAAAATTATTATTTATTCTGTTCTTTTTTGTCGTTTGTTTTAGCTGTCCTTTGTACTGAAGCTAAAATACCACGCATCATTTTTACTTCTTTTACATCAGGTCGAGCACGAGTAAATAAACGACGTAATTTAGTCATCACCAATCCGGGGTGAGACGGTGTAATAAAACCAGTCGCTTTTAATGCTTCTTCAAAATGCTGATAAAAACGCTCGGTTTCTTCCATGATTGGAAACTGCTCTTCTTCATCAACAACTTTCTTCGGAAGATTTTTACTCAGGTTCTCACCGTTCGTTTTAAATTCTTTTTGTTGATCAATTAAAAAGCTAGTGCGCACTTCGTAACTTAATGTTTGTACCGCCATCGCTAAGTTCAATGAACTATATTCAGGATTCGCTGGGATCTGTACATGAAAATGACATAACTGTAATTCGTCATTTGTTAAACCACTACTTTCACGGCCAAAAACTAACGCTACTGGAAAATTGTGTGCTTCTTCAACAAGTTTTTCTCCACAACCTCTTGGCTCAAGCATAGGCCAAGGAAGAGTACGAGAACGTGCGCTCGTGCCAACAACCAATCCGCATTCGCTAATCGCTTCAGCTAACGTACCAACAACTTTTGCATTTTTTAATACGTCAGTTGCACCTGCGGCTAAAGCTTGTGCTTGACCGTTCGGCATTTCAATAGGATCAACTAATATAAGTTCACTTAATCCCATAGTTTTCATAGCGCGGGCAGCTGAACCAATATTACGACAATCGGAAGTATTTACTAATACAATCCTAACATTGCTTAAAAGTGATGATTGTTCTGACATTATCTTCAATTACTCAGTTTGTAGTTAGCTATAAAAAGTTAACTATCTAGATGGCTAAAATTGAGAATAATATTATCACAGAACATTAACCTTGTGCTGAGAAAAAATCATCAATTTTTATTAAAATGATTAGTACGAAAAATTATGTGTTAGTTATTAAACATCTATAAGATATTTAATGCATTCATTGTATTTAAATTTTATGGTCGCTAATCACATCTAACTTTGCTATAATTTGCGCGCTTGAAAATCCGCTCGGCGGCAAGCCTCGTTCTTTATAAAAGTTGTTATACTGTTTAATTCTATTTACTAGATATGTAAAAGGTAGTCTCTATATGCATCCTATGCTTAATATTGGTATTCGCGCTGCGCGTAACGCAGGTAAAGTTATTGTTCGTTCCATTGAACAATTAGATAAAGTTGAAGTTCAAGCAAAAGGAACAAATGATTTTGTGACTAGTGCTGACCTAAGCGCTGAAGAAGCCATTATTGAAACATTAAAAAAATCATACCCTGACCACACTATTGTGGGCGAAGAATGTGGCGTGATTAAAGGAAAAGACGACAACTTTCAGTGGATTATTGATCCTATAAACGGTACAACAAACTTTATTAAAGGCATCCCACATTTCTCTGTGTCGATTGCTTTAAAAGTGAAAGGAAAATTAGATCAAGCAATTATCTTTGATCCTTCACGTGGTGAACTATTTACTGCTAGCCGTGGTAAAGGTGCTCAACTTAATGGCTTTCGTATACGTGTAAAACAACATAAAGAACTTTCAGGGGCAATTATCGCAACTGGCTTTCCATTTAAGCACAAGCAACACAGCAACGCTTATTTAGAAATGTTTAAAACCTTATTCACAAAATCTTCCGATTTACGTAGTTCAGGCTCTCCTGCATTAGATTTAGCCTATGTAGCTGCTGGTCGAGTTGACGGTTACTTCCAAATAGGTTTAAAGCCTTGGGAATCTGCTGCTGGCGAATTATTAATTATTGAAGCTGGTGGTTTAGTTACTGACTTTGTTGGTGATCATAATCATACGGTAACGGGTAATGTTGTTGCAGCTTGCCCTCGTTTATTGAAAACCATTTTAAAAGATATCCGACCTCATTTAGGTGAAGCTTTAAATAAATAAAGTTTCTTCCCAATTAAAAAAAGCGCTTTTAGCGCTTTTTTTATATCTTCGAAACAATAATTAACAATAAATTTACTTTTTTATAGCGCATTGATTGGCGTTCTCTTGAATAAAGGGCACAATATCAACACTAAGAACTAATAAAAAATAGGTTTCCCAATGAAATGGACTGCTCTAAGCTTTTCGATAATTACCGCCTTATTTGTAGCTGGTTGTAATACGACAGAAATGCCATCTAAAAACGCACTAAACAAACAAAGCATTGATAGACCCCCCTCAACGGATAGCGCTATAAATATTGAATACAATAAGTTTGTTTTAGATAATGGCCTAGAGGTTGTTTTTCACGTCGACCGTTCAGATCCAGTGGTTGCAGTAGCCCTTACCGCGCATGTTGGTTCGGCAAGAGAAATTCAGGGCAGAACAGGTTTTGCGCATTTGTTCGAACATTTGCTCTTTTTAGAATCGGAAAACTTAGGTAAAGGAGGCTTAGACAAAATGAGCGCTCGTATCGGTGGTTCAGGAGCGAATGGGTCAACGAGTCGTGATAGAACTAATTACTTTCAAACAGTACCCAATAATGCGCTAGAAAAAATGATCTGGGCTGAAGCCGACAAGTTAGGTTACTTTATCAACACAGTGACAGAAGAAGTCCTCGCAAAAGAAAAACAGGTTGTAAAAAATGAGAAACGACAATCGAATGACAATCGCCCTTACGGTCATACACAATATGTTATTGATAAAAACCTTTATCCTGAAGGTCATCCGTACAACTGGCAAGTCATTGGCTCGTTAGTCGATCTGCAAAGCTCAACACTCCAAAATGTTAAAGATTTTTTCAAAAGCTGGTATGTGCCTAATAATGTAACTTTAGTAATCGCTGGTGATTTTGATGAAACCGAAGCGAAAGCATGGGTACATAAATACTTTGATGAAATTGAAGCAGGTGAAAAAATATCGCCTTTAGCGAAACAGTCTGCAAATTTAACTAAAACAAAAAAAATCTATCATGAAGATAACTTCGCTAAATTACCCGAACTGAGTTTAACGTGGCCAACTGTGCCCCAGTATCATCCTGACAGCTATGCCTTAGACGTATTAATTGAACTGTTAAGCGATGGCAAGAAAGCGCTGCTCAATCAAAAATTAATTGACGAGTTAAAATTGACTTCCCGTGTCACTATGTATCAATATCAATCAGAGTTGGCCGGCCAATTAATGTTACAAGTGAGAGGTTTTGAAAATACGCCTTTAGACAACATTAACCAAGCAATCAATGAAGCACTTAAAGAGTTTGAAAATAAAGGTTTCAGTGAGCAAGATTTAGCAACAATTAAAGCGGGACAGGAAACGGCTTTTTATCGTGGACTTTCAAGTGTTTTAGGTAAAGGTTTCAGGTTAGCTCAATATAATATATTCACGAAAGATCCTGGATTTATCAATAAAGAAGCTAAAAACATTTTAGCGGTCAGTAAAGACGATGTGTTACGCGTTTACAATAAATATATTAAGAACAAATATGTTGTTGCTACAAGTTTTGTACCTAAAGGACAACAAAATTTGGCATTAGAGAACTCGGTGAAATCGCAAATTACTGAAGAGAAAATTGTCGCTAATGCCGAAAAGAGTTTTGATGCCTCTCAGCAATCGACTTACACTAAAACCCCCTCAAGCTTCGATCGTTCTGTTGAGCCTAAATATGGTAAGACACCAACACTATCAGTACCTAAAGTTTGGCAAAGCGAGCTAAGTAATGGTCTGCATGTTTATGGAATAAAAAATACTGAAGTCCCATTAGTACAGCTTAATATAGATATTGCGGGGGGATTGTTATTTGATGATGCTAAAAAAGTTGGTGTGGCTAATTTAGTTGCCGAACTAATGAACAAGGGCACTAAAAATAAAACGCCTAAACAACTTGAAGAAGCGATTAATAAACTAGGTGCCACCATTAACGTTTATGCGACTCAAGAGTCGATAAAAATTACAGCAAGTACCTTGGCAAGAAATCATCAAGCGACTGTAGACTTAATTACAGAAATGATTATTGAGCCTCGTTGGGATGCAAGTGAATTTTTGTTAACTAAACAAGATATAATCAGTCAAATAAAACAACAACAAACTAACCCACGTCAATTAGCAAATAATCAAATGAATAAGTTACTTTATGATAAAAATAACATTTTATCGAATAACTTATTAGGCACCACAATATCTATTGAAAACATTACGTTAGCCGATTTAAAAGCCTTTTATGAAACAAAGTTATCGCCGAGCTTAGCTAATATTCATATTGTTGGTGATATCAACAAAACAGACGTATTAACCTCTTTAACTGTACTAGAAAAGCATTGGTCTAAAACAGATGCAGTTTTACCTGAAATTAAAGCTGCTTTATTACCCAGTAAATCAAAAATTTACTTTTATGATGTACCTAATGCAAAACAATCTCAGCTGAAAATTGGCTATCCAGCCTTGAACGCTATGCATGAAGATTATTACAGCGCTCAGGTGATGAATTACATTCTAGGTGGCGGCAGTTTCGCTTCGAAATTAACTCAGGAGTTGCGCGAAGGAAAAGGTTATACCTATGGGGTTAGCTCAAGCTTTAGTGGCAGTAAAACAAATGGTACGTTTCTTATTAGTAGCGGTGTTCGCACCAATGTAACCTTAGAAGCCATTGCTTTGATCAAATCACTGGTGGAAGATTACCACAACGACTTTACCGACCAAGACCTAGCAACCACTAAAAGTTACTATTTGAAAAGTAATGCAAGAAGGTTCGAAACATTTAACGCTAAATTGGCAATATTACAAAATATGAGCCAATACGACTTACCTGCAAATTATGTGTTAGAGCGAGCAACATTGGTTGAAAGCTTAACACTAGATGATATCAAGTCATTAGCAAATGATTACTTACATCATGACCATATGATTTACTTAGTCGTTGGCGATGCTAAATCACAATTGCCACGTTTAAAGGCATTAGGTTTAGGAGAGCCCGTTATTATTAATGCTCATTAACGTAATCAAGTAATCTTCAACCTTGTATACTGTGCAAGGTTGAAGTCATTTTCATACCCGTTTATGTAGCATTAGCACTAATTAGCAATTGGTACCTTACCGCTCTCTGGTAAATGTGCATGTTGAAGATATCCTGCAAAAATAGTTTCTAAAGGAAGTTGTTTAATAAGCTTGTCGAGTTTTTCCTTCAGCTTTTCTCCATCAGAATTTTTATATACAGCAAAACTAGCTGGTACCTTACCGATTGATTGATAATAAACACCTGACATTTTTTTTTCTTGAAATAACGTCATTACCGATACTCTTTCAAAGACTAATACATCAATACGACGCTTGAGTAACATATCGACCAATTGACGCAGTGTTGCGGTTTGAATAAACTTATCTCGAGGAATTTTCATTTGTTTTGCAAAAAAATCAGCATTACCGGTAGTGGTACCGATACGTCCTTTTCTAAGTATCGACAAGTCAAAAAATTTACGTTCAAAAGTGAAAATATCAGAGGTTGTATCAATCATCCAATTTAACTCTTGTGCATAAAGATAAAACTCATCTGTTTCAAGATTTTTAGGAGTATGACCGACAATGTGGATGCGTTGATTTTTTAATTGATGCTTGGCGCGTGCATAGGTCATGATCTCAATATCAAATGTGAGATCAGAAATTTTTTCGATAGCATGCAACATATCGATAGTTAACCCCGTACCTTCTGCATTTACAAAAGGCGGAAAAGGTTCCATGGCTACATTAATTTTTTCGGCTAAACAGGAGAAAACAAATCCATTTATTAAGATCCCAAACCAGACAATAAATTTCATTATTCTCCACTGAACTTAACAACGAGCACTGGGCTCAATAAATTTAATAGTACGTATAGATAAGTAATAATACAATGAAAAATCAACTAAAGCTTTACTGCACTGTACCTGTTTTGGTTTTATCTTCCATAAATAAAACAAACAAAAAGCCAACGAATGCAACAAATGCAGCAAGATTATAGGCAAGTTCACTTCCTTGCCCTCCTTGCCAAACAATGCCAGCAATATAAGCACCTATTGCTCCACCTAAACCATAAACACCACCAATATAAATAGCTTGCCCACGATTTTGTTGATCATTATTAAAGTGTTGATGGATAAACTGAAGAGAAGCGCTATGGTACAAACCAAAGCTAAGTGCATGTATACACTGAACTAATACTAATACCCAAATAATATCCGCAAAACTTCCAGTCATAAACCATCGTAAAGATGTTAATAAAATACTTATGGCCAATAGCGTTTTCAGACGAAATAACCGAAAAAACACACTCGCATATATGAAGATTAAAATTTCAGCTATGACAGAGATGGTAATAAAAATACCGACCGCAAATCCAGGGTAGTCAAGTTCTCTAAGATAGAGTGCGAAAAAGCCGTAATACGGACCGAAGCTCATTTGCAGCAGCAAGCCAGCAAGAAAAAAGAACATAAACGAGCGATTAAATATCTTATCACTCATTTTCCCTATGTTAGAGGTGCTACTTCTAGCGCCTCTAACTGGTTTCAATTTCATGTTTGAGAAGAGTAAGCCCGCCAGCACTAACACACCTAAATACGTAAATGCATCTGCAGAATATCGCTCAATTAAATCTCCCGCCACAACAGCCAAAAAAATAAAACCTATACTTCCCCACAAACGAATACGTGCATAAATTTTTGCACTTCTACGAATTGAGTTAAGAGTGAGCACTTCAAGTTGAGGTAAAATGGCGGTCCAGAACAGACTAAAAACAGCTAAACAGAAAACAATAGGCCAATATCCGTTTAGCCAAAAAAGTAGTGAAAAACTAAGCAAGGCTAATAAAGAGCCACTGCGAATAATCGATAATTGCTTGCCTGATTTATCAGCAGCGAAAGCCCAAAAAGTTGGGCCTATTATTTTGGTTGCAGTAATAATCGCAAGGATCTCACCTATTTCTATGGAACTAAATTGCTTAGCGTCAAGAAAAACAGGCAGGAATGGTACGATTAAACCTAAAATAGCAAAATACCAAAAGTAACTCGATGAGAGCTTTACAAAGTTATCTGACGACATTACTTTTGGCTTTTATAAAAATACAGATTAAGATTCAATATCGGGTGTACTACAAATTACATCAGCATTCTGCCCACGATGACGTAAAAAATGATCCATCAAAGTGAGTGCTAACATAGCTTCTGCAATAGGAACTGCTCGTATACCAACACATGGATCATGACGACCAGTCGTGATCAAGTCAGTTGGTTCGCCTTCTAAATTAATTGTTTTTCCACTCACCCCTATGCTTGAAGTTGGTTTCATCGCGATGTTCGCGACAATATTTTGTCCTGATGAAATGCCACCTAATATGCCACCACTATGATTAGTCAAAAAACCATCTGGAGTTAATTCATCACGATGTTCTGAGCCCTTTTGGCTAACAACAGCAAAACCATCGCCAATTTCTACACCTTTAACGGCATTAATGCCCATAAGTGCATGAGCAATATCTGCATCCATTCTATCGAAAATAGGTTCACCTAGACCAACGGGAACATTACTCGCTTGAACCATTACTTTGGCACCAACGGAGTTTTTCTCACGTATAATTCCACGCAATAATTCATCCAAAGATTCGAGTTTACTTTCATCTGGGAAGAAAAATGGGTTGGTCTCAACAATATTCCAATCAATATTATTAGCGCAAACATCGCCAATTTGAGTCACACAGCCTTTAATTTCCATACCAAACTTTGTCTTCAAATATTTCTTAGCCACTGCGC
>Ga0209395_1002934_pt1 | contig 21668 bp, 22 predicted proteins | sample GOMGulsemesocosm_3_FD_184635 | JGI IMG/M metagenome (GOLD analysis project Ga0209395, IMG submission 184635) | Methane-oxidizing microbial communities from mesocosms in the Gulf of Mexico - GOM9D Gulf of Mexico (SPAdes) (version 2) | ecosystem: Environmental > Aquatic > Marine > Cold seeps... | reverse complement strand
CAAAGAGAACTAACAGCTGTTTTTGCTCCCAGCTTTTGTCTTAACATTCCGCTAGCGGTTACATGGTCTGCATGAACATGAGTTTCTAAAGAATATTTTAATGTAAGGTCGTGAGCTTTTAAGATATCAAGGTAGATATCGAGTTGAGTATCAACTGGATCAATAAAAACCGCCTCCTTAGCTGTTAAATCGGCAATAAGATAAGTGAGGGTGCAGCTTTCTTTATCAAATAGTTGTTTAAATAGCATAAGGGGCTCCTGATTAAAGGGTGATCTTTACAAAAATATCTGTTTTTTATATACCAAGGACTTTAGCAATGGCGTGTTCCCACCATGTTAAAGGCAATACAATCGGGTTAGGGCAACCATCATACCCTGAATACTCAATTGTTTTAAATACATCGTCTCGCAGCCAAGCATAAGCTTCTGGTGAGCTTTGTTTTAGGCTTTCTGGAATTAGAATATATTGAGCGACTAATTCAGCAAGTTTTTCTTGGGTTTGGCCATTATAACGGCCTTCATTTATTTCCCATAAGTATTCAAATGCTTCAAACCATTTTGATGGCCATAGTGCTAAGGTGGCATTGTTAATTAATTTGAGTGTTTGTTTATCATTAGACATTTTTCGGTAACGATAAAAAAAATACAACTCATCATCACCATTCCAGAAGTGGAAGTTATCAATGGTATGTGCTATTTCATGCACAATAATAGGAATCCTAAAATCCACTAAATAGCGTAAATCGATATCCCTGTATAAGCGCCCATCTTTTCCTTTATCAAAGGCTTTAACGGTAAAAATAATTAAATTTTGACCGTTATAAACTTGTGCTACAACTTGGCTTTTATAGCCTATTCCTGGAACAAAGGTTAGTGGGTGGGTATCATCAGACCAAATACTGGTGGAGAAATCTTCTGGGAAAGCATCTTGAATTAGCGTTTGAATTTCATCATCTAGATTTTCAATAGCTTTATCCAGGTCTTTAATGGGTTTTGCTTTGCTGATTGTTTTCCGCATAAAAGGCGGGATTTTACGAATGGCTTTTTCAAATACACGTAGATGATCCAAAGTAAAACGTCTAGCTTTATAATTCTCACCATGTTTGATGATGGTTTTTGTGTCATAAAATAGCGCAAGAGCAGTTAGTGCCGCGTCTTTATTACCCCAATAGTTTTCTAAGATACATAAATTTATAGAGGAGGATTGTTGGCAATCTTCTTTATAATCTTGAAGGTCTTCTAAATGATCTTCGTTACTGTGATCTGTCAGTACTGCAACCGCATGTTTACGTAATGTAATGGGGTTGTTTTTTTCATAAAAATCAATTGTACGGATTAAATCAGCTGTGGAACTATAGCCATTTTTATCTGTAGTACAAAGTAGTGATTCATCTGTAGAAAGAGTGAAAAAAATATTTTGAAATAATGGGGTCGCTTGAAGAGTTGGAAATGAAAAAGGAATTAAGCATAAACAAAAAAGCAAACGATAACTTTGAGTCGTATATATCTTCATTCTATAATGGTTATTCTAGCCTTATGAATTATTCGGTAGCCGATTTTTTAGATAGCAGGTTTTTGCTTCGTTCTTGAAGGTGTTGTGCTTCTGCTAAAATCTCTTTACGGTTTTTATAAGCATAGGCACCAGCAGTAGCTCCCATAGCAAATAATAGGATGGGGTGTCGGCCCATTCGTTGAATTAAAGCAGAGCCTAATTGTGTGCCAGCAGTTAATAGTCCTATAGTAACGATAGGGTGAAGATCTTTATTTTCTTTTTCTATTTTTTCTGACATAGCTATATCTTTAGTGGTTGGCCTAAGGGAATACAAAATTAAAAATAGCATCCCCTTCAAATTGAATTATCCAGATTATAATTGAAAGGGTCTATTCATAATCTGGTTTGAAGTTTACCAGACCCCTGTGTTTTTCATAGATTTCCATGGCTCTTGTAAAGCCAAAGGCTCGCCTTTTTGTAATAATTCTATAGAAATATTATCGGGTGAGCGTAGAAAAGCCATATAGCCATCTCTTGGGGGGCGATTAACAGTAACGCCAGCATCGATTAAACTTTGACATAAGGTATAAATGTCATCAACCTCATAGGCTAAATGACCAAAATTGCGCCCACCTGCGTATTCTTCAGTGTCCCAGTTGTAAGTCAACTCTAAGGTTGGGGCTTCAATATTCTTTGCACTTTCCTGGTCTAATGGTGCGGCTAAATATACTAGAGTAAATCGGCCTTCTTCGCTTTCAATACGGTTAACCTCTGTTAATCCTAGTTTATCGCAATAAAAAGCTAAAGAGTCTTGTAGGTTATTAACCCTAACCATGGTGTGTAAGTAGCGCATAATATATTTATCAATCGAATTAAATAACAATCGAATTAAATAACAAAAACAGTTATATTATGGCCGAAAATGAATATTTTTCTTAATTTTATATTGGAGTTTATTAATGACTGAGTACCCTGAAAAAAACTGTGAGATTGATCGTCTTGTCCGTCACCCTAAATTAGTTGAAGCAGCTTTAAGTGGAAAAAAAACACAGCAACGTCGTGATGGTGTTTATGCTTATCCAGGTGAAACTTTTGAATTAGAAGGTGTTGGCTTTACTGTTACTTCTTTGGAGCGTCAAAAACTCGGAGAAATGACCGATGCTGATGCAAATGCAGAAGGTTACCCTAGTCTAGATATGTATAAAGGCTTAATCTTAAAAATGCACGCAGGCATGACTTGGGAAGAAGAAGACTTGGTTTGGGTACATAGTTTTAAAAGAGATGACGCTTAGAAAAAAATTAAACTAATACCTGAGTTTGTATTGGTATTGCAAACTCAGGTGTTTTTAATTACTTACAAATACATAAACGTAAAAACTAAGCTACAATTAGATAACTTATTTTGTGTATTTTAGTTCTTATGACCGCATTAGATCCTTCCTCCCCACAATCATTACCTTTTTCTATCGATGAAACGTCATTTTCTATTTGGTTGGCTAAAGTAGAGGGAGAGGATAAAGTTGAATTTTTACAAATTTTAACGGATACGTTAAAACAGTTAAAAAAAACTACAATACCTGTTGATATTCGTTCAACTTTCCTTAAAAAAAGTGCAGTGTTAGTTTTTCAGGTGTCGGAACAGCTAAGAAAAACCTATATTAAAAGTTATTTTCCTTTTTCTGAAGAGGATATGTTGAAAATAAACTTGTCAACACATTGCGCTTTTGAAATGGCTGAGAATTATGCTTTGATTTGTAAAGATGCTGATTTTAAAGCAGAGCTTGTTTTTTCTAAACCAGAAAAAGAGTTAATCCTTTTAAATAGCATTCAGGCAATGGTTAACGTGCTTTTGTATAAAGCCATTATTTATGAAAAGCCTGGGAAAGGTTTTTGGAGCCTTTGTTTTTTATTTTATTTGTTCGCCAACCAAAATGAAGTTCTGGAGTTAGGTGCTAATCAGGGGAGAACTAGTTTTATTCAAGTATTTAAACAATTACTTGTCTTTGAACTGAGTCACACCCAACAATTCAATGCAGAAGAGATTTATACCATTTTTAATTTGCTAAATAGTTTGACCGAGCAAGTTAAAATGTTAGCTACAGTGCCCGAAAAAATGTTAGCTACAGTGCCTTGTATTAATCTAAGAGTTGATGCTCCTCCTGCTGTTTCTAAAGACGTTACACTTGCTGCATCGCCTTATGTGTTTTATATCTCAAGTCTTAATTTGATTAAGCAATTATTTGATCTTTCGGCAAATAAGAAAAGTATGCCGTATAAAGATAAGGTGTTAGTTTTACGGTTTATTAAAACTTTAACAATGAACCAGCACCGAAAAAACAAAAGAGAGCTTGCTGATAATGAATTATTAGCTGAAGTAGGCTTTGATAAATTTACGAAATTTCTTTTGCATAAAGAAAGTTTATTAAAAACTAAAGGTGTTATCTCTTTTGATGCAAACGACCTTAGTTTTGAAAAGCCATTAATAGATAAGACTTTAGATGACTCTTTTGAGTTTAGGTCTGAATTAGGGGCTAGTTTATCTTTAACGAGTGACCCCGATGAGAAAGAAAGTGGTGTTGCTGAATGCATAGATAGCGTTGATATCTGGTCAACGGAAGAAAAAAAAGTTGTATCAAAAGAGGAAGATAATAATACCAATGCATTGCTAATTGATCAGAGTAAATTAGGTTTTTGTATTAGATTACAAGAAAAAGGTGTTGTTACTAAAGTAGGTGATCTTATTCACTTATTTATATCTTCCATCTCAATTGTTACTGTTGTTCGTAGGATTGTTGCTACAGATAATGATGATGTAGTCGTTGGTGTAGAGGTGTTAGGATATGATCCAGAAATATTGCATATTATGGATATTGATAATAAGGGCTGTAGAACTGCTTGTATTTTGCTAAACCTTGAAGGTGATGAGAGTATTGTTATTAAGGTTGATGACTATCACAATGAAGAAGAACTGTATGTTGATAGGAATGAAAAGATTCTTTGTTATAAAATTGAAAAAATTCTCGATACATCAACAGCAATTGTAAAACATTTAAAAGTAAGCTTACCTTAACTTTTAGATATTTTCTCAGCCTGAATAATGTTTTTTACTGCCAAGTCTTTAAGTATTTGTAAGCCTGATTGAATAATCTTTTCAGGTTCTGCATAAGCTGATTCAGTGGCTATTTGAGTCAGGCAGTCGATACATAAGATAGACTCATTTTCCTGCAAAATTTGTAACAATCTAAAGGTAATGGGGGGAAGTTGGACAAAATTAACTTCATCATCAACTGCACGATAGACCAATAAAAAAGTAGGGTTCTCTGGTATTACTGTAGGAAGGAAATCAGGCGATATTTGTTGTACAGGGAATTGATAAACCAAAGGCCAGGCAAGTGCGGATAATGAAATCCTTTCATTAGCTAAATTGTCTATAAAACTCTCTGTATTGATTGTTATTTGTTCTTGCGAGATAGAAAGTGCCATTTCAACCCATTCATAATGAGCAAGCTCTAATAGAAAAGGGAAATCTGTTTCACTTTGACGTTCATTTTGTAGATAGTCTATAAATTCTTCAGGGATTTCTGAGAAATAGGGTGTTGAACAGGGGTGTTTAGCAAAGAAGTCCTGAGATAGTTCAAACCACTGATTATCATCGAGTATGGTTCTTAAAACAGGAAAGTTACTGCTTAAAAAACTATCAATATTATTAAAAAATAATTCTCGATAGGTTTGCATTCTTTCTGGCTTAACATCTTTAGGCTTAGGGTTATTAAAAGGGTCTCTAATATAAGCAGAAAATGCTAACTGGGTTTGTTTAAAATCAACGGACATATGTTTTTATTAGGCTGATTTTTGATTATGCTGCTTACGCCATGCATTTTGAATGGATTGAATAGTATCAACCTCTTTTAATAACACATCTAATGATGGAATATTAAAGTCACGTTCAAGTAAGGTAGGGAATACCCCATAAAGTTCATACGCTTTAGCAAGTAGAGACCAAACGGGATCAATTACATCTGCGCCATGGGTATCAACTAAAAAGTCATCGGCTTCGACATAATGTCCTGCAATATGAGCATAAGCAATACGACTTGCAGGGATTGCCCTTAAAAAAGCTTCAGCATCGTAACCATGATTGATGCTATTGACATATATATTATTCAGGTCAATTAAAACATCGCAATCAGCTTCTTCAATTACGGCATTAAAAAAATCAATTTCATCCATCTCTTGCCCTGGCGCGGCATAGTAGGATACATTTTCTATGGCTATTTTTTGTTCTAGAATGTCTTGAACACGTTGAATTCTTTTTGCGACATGAGTGACTGCATCGGAGGTAAAGGGGATTGGCATCAAGTCATAAAGATGCCCTTGATGACTACAGTAACTAAGGTGTTCGCTATAAAACTTAATTTGATGTTGCTGCATAAAGTCTTTAACAGCAATAATGAATTGTTCATCTAATGGATCAGTACTGCCTATTGATAAGGACAGACCATGACAAATAAAATCAAATTGTTCTGTCATTGCTCTAAACTGTTTGCCTAGTTTTCCACCAATGGTCATCCAGTTTTCTGGAGCAACTTCATAAAAGCTAACGTTTTTTGGAGGTGTTTGTATGATTTCGGTTAAAAATGAACGCCGTAAACCGAGGCCTGCGTGTTGAACTAGATTAGTTACTGTTTCCATTCGATACCTCAATATAAACAATGTTTATAAAAGTTGAGTATTGTCTAAGCAGTTTCATCAATGATGAATTTTGTGGGATAGGGTTAAAAAGCCCTCTCATGTTAGAAAGGGCTCAATATTATTAACCACTATATCAATAGGGTAGGTATAGAACTATCTACCTATTGATGATGAAAATATTATTTACCGCCTGCTTTTGCTGGATCAATTTTAGAGCCGCAAGACATCTCACCGCCTTTCATGTCCATACCGCCCATAGAGCCACCTTTCATATCCATGCCGCCCATTTTTCCTTTCATCTTTTCCATCATGGCACCGCAAGACATTTCGCCACTTTTCATTTTTTCCATCATAGCGCCACAAGACATCTCACCACCTTTCATATCCATACCGCCCATGCCACCCATAGAGCCGCCGTCCATATTCATTCCGCTCATTCCACCTTTTGAGCCAGAGTCTTTCTTCATATCTCCACAAGCACCTTCTTTACCTTTCATCATGGCACCACAAGACTTCTCAAGTCCTTTTTTCATTTTGTCGCCATCCATCATGGCTCCACATTGGCCTTCGCCACATTTTGCTTCAGGTGATTTATTTTCAGCATTTCCCATTTCTCCGCAAGCACCTTCTTTGCCCTTCATCATGGCGCCACAGGAATTTTCTTGGCCTTTTTTCATTTTATCGCCGTCCATCATGCTGCCACATTTGCCTTCACCACATGCAGCTTCATTTGTTTTTTTAGTAGACTTTCCGCCCCAAGGAACGACATTGTAGCTATTTTCAGCAACTTGCATATATCCATCAGACATTTCAGACATAGCAAATGGATTTGCTTCTGCATTAGCAGTGGTTGCAGTAAAGGCTGAAACAACAACGGTCCCCATTGCTGCTGCTAAAGGTGTTTTGTTATTTTTTTTCATGGAAGTCCCCTCAAAATTTATTATTTATAGTTTTTTTGTTGATAGCACATTCAAGTTCAATACAGAGAGCATCCATTGCCAATTGTGCTATTAGCTTTCCGACTATACAGAATAAATGAAGTTCCATCTAGCATTTAAGCTTCCGTTTTATCTTTGAAATCACATAAGTCTGCGATCACACAACTTCCACAGCGTGGTTTACGGGCAATACAGGTATAACGGCCATGGAGGATGAGTAAATGATGAGCATCAAGTTTGTGTTTTTTTGGAACCCATTTTTCTAAGTTCTGTTCAACAATTAGAACATTCTTTCCTTTTGCTAAACCTGTGCGATTAGATACTCTAAATATATGTGTATCGACAGCAATAGTAGGGTGGCCAAAGGCGGTATTTAAAATAACATTAGCTGTTTTACGGCCGACACCTGCGAGAGCTTCTAAGGCTTCTCTTGTTTGAGGGACTTCACTATTATGAACATCTATCAGGCGTTGGCAAAGCTTAATGATATTTGCCCCTTTAGTATTAAATAAGCCAATTGTTTTTATATATTCTTTTAGTCCATCAAGGCCTAAATCTAAAATAGCTTGAGGGCTGTTGGCTATTGGAAATAACTTGGCCGTTGCTTTATTAACCCCTTTATCCGTTGCTTGAGCAGATAAAACCACAGCAATAAGTAATTCAAAAGGGCTTGAGTATTGCAATTCTGTTTCTGGATTAGGAATCTCTACCGTTAAACGGTCAAACATTTCCAGACGGGTTTGTTTATTCATTTATTTATAAATTGAGCATTTTATCAAAACGACTTGAGGTGAAACCTTTTAATATTTTTCCATTGATTACCGTAAGAGGGACTCCCGCATAGCCAGGGGCTAATTTTTGTTTTCTCAATTTGGCTCTTTTATCAGTCTCTATATTATAAGTATTAAAGCTAATGTTATTTGACCTTAGGTAAGCCATTGCTTTTTTACAGTAAGGGCACCAGCTTGTAATATAAATATCTACAGATGGTTTGAGGGTATTATTTTCAGATAACTGATCTGTGTTGTTATCTTTCTGTAAAGTAAAGTTTTCTGCTGACCCTTCACATTTTTTACTTGAATAAACTGTCTCGCCAGTAGCTGTTTTACATTTATAAATAGCTGCTGAGGACGATGATGTCCATAGTAGAGTTAAGACAGTAATACAGATTAAGTTTAGATTTTTGTTTAGTAATCTCAAAATATTTCCTTAGTTGTAGTTCTGTCTCTTTATTAGGATAACATCGACTTTAAACTGGCCAAATTAGCTTTGCCGCGTTGTTTAATCACTTCGGGTTCTAATTGTTTTTTATTCGACCATTCCAAATCTTCTTCGGGCAATTCATTTAAAAAACGACTGGGCTCACATTCAGAGACATCACCATAGCGTTTACGATGTGTGCAATAACTTAAGGTGCAGCTTTTTTGCGCGCGAGTGATACCCACATAAGTTAAACGGCGTTCCTCTTCTATATTGTCGCTTTCAATACTGGCTTGGTGTGGCAAAATATTTTCTTCCACTCCAATCAAAAAGACATGGGGAAACTCTAAGCCTTTTGAGGCATGTAATGTCATTAAACTGACTTGGTCTCCTGCTTCCTCTTCCTGATTTCGTTCCAAAATATCCATTAATAATATCTTTGCAATAATTTCAGAGAGCGGTTTCTCTTTATCAGTTTCCTTATCGGCAATACGTTTTAACCAAGAGATTAAATCATCAACATTTTTAATCTTTCGTTCAGCAGCTGCTTGGGTTTTACTATTTTCATGTAACCAAGCTTCATAATTAATTTGCTGAATAAAATGTTCAATAACTTTAAAAGTATCGCCTTTCTCTATTTTTTCTGCGGTATCTATAACCCAATCACAAAACTTCTTTAAACGATGAATAGATTTTTCAGCCAAAGATTGGGTAAGTCCTAGTTCATAACAAGCGGCAAATAAACTGATATGTCGATCATTAGCATAAGCGCCCAGCTTTTCTAGTGTAGTAGGGCCTATCTCTCGTCTTGGTGTATTAATAATCCGCAAAAATGCTGCATCATCATCTTGGTTAACAAATAAACGCAGATAAGCCAGAATATCTTTAATCTCGGAATAAGCGAAAAATGAAGTGCTACCACTAATAAAGTAGGGTACATTGTTTTCTCTTAAACTACCTTCAAATAAACGAGATTGGTGATTGCCTCTATATAAAATAGCGTAATCAGAAAAGCTGCCACCATTTTTAAATTTATGATGAATAATTTCTGAAACAATTTGAGTGGCTTCGGTGCGATCATTTTTGTGGCTAATCACTTTTAGAGGATCACCAAAGCCTAAATTACTCCATAACTTCTTTTCAAAAGCATGAGGGTTATTAGCTATTAGATGATTAGCTACTTTAAGAATACGGCCAGCTGAACGATAATTTTGCTCAAGCTTAATAATTTTAAGGCGGGCATAATCTTTTTCTAATTGAGCCAAGTTTTCAGGCTGTGCGCCACGCCAAGCATAGATAGACTGATCATCATCACCGACCACGGTAAATCGGCCTAAATTACCTGCCAGTAATCGTACTAATTCATATTGGGTAATATTGGTATCTTGATATTCATCAACCAATAAATAACGAATCTTGTTTTGCCATTTCTCTAAAACTTTAGGGTGTTGTTGAAACAGTAAAACAGGTAATAAAATCAAATCATCAAAATCAATTGCGTTATAAGCTTTTAAATTACGATTAAAATCAGCATAAAGTAAGGCGATTAAATGGGTCTCATCCGTTGCGGTACTAATGGCTTGTTCAGGGGTAATAAAGGCATTTTTCCAGGTTCCGATTTGATTGTTGTAATAATCAACTTCATCAATATCCCAATCATTAGAGCCATGAGAAATTAAATTACGCAGTAAAGTAATTTTATCTTGCTCATCAAATAAGGTTAACCCTGCTTTGTAGCCCAATGCCTTATGTTCTTTACGCAGAATATCTAAGCCTAATGAATGAAAGGTAGAAACCCTTAAACCTTTGCCTCTTTGCGCATCTAGTAATTTGCTGACCCTGTCTTTCATTTCCCTGGCCGCTTTATTAGTAAAAGTAAGAGCAGCAATGTGACGAGCAGCAGTTCCTTGCTGAACTAAATAAGCAATTTTTTCGGTAATAACACGGGTTTTACCACTGCCAGCGCCGGCTAATACTAATAGTGGTCTATCGATGGTTTTAACAGCTTCTTGCTGTTGAGGATTAAGTTTTGCCATTATTTACTACGATCCAATTTTCTGTAAGCTATAGCTTCACTTAAATGAGAGATTTCTATTTGTTCTGAATGGGCTAAATCAGCAATTGTGCGAGCTAATTTTAAGATACGGTGATAGGCACGATGAGACAAGCCAAATTGATCCATAGCCTGTTCTAGAATTTGATGCCCCTGTTCTGATAAAGTGCAATATTTTTTAACTTCAACAGCAGATAAAGCAGCATTAACTTTACCACAACGGGCTATAGCTAATTTTCGTGCAGCAACAACACGAGCTCGAATTTGAGCGCTGGTTTCTTCACCTTCTGGTGAACCTTTTCGTAATACATCATGTGACACACGCGGCACTTCAAGATGCATATCGATACGGTCTAATAAAGGACCTGATATTTTAGCTCTATATTTTGCAACTTGTTCTAAAGTGCAATGACAACGTCCCGAAGGGTCTCCCTGATAGCCACAAGGGCATGGATTCATAGCTGCGATTAATTGGAATTTAGCGGGGAAATCAGCTTGTCTAGTAGCTCTGGAAATTGTGATATGTCCAGTTTCTAAAGGTTCTCGCAAGACTTCAAGCACTTTTCTATCAAACTCAGGCAGTTCATCTAAAAATAAAGTTCCATTATGAGCCAAAGAAATTTCGCCAGGTTTGGGGTTACTTCCTCCTCCCACTAAGGCTGCTGCAGATGCAGTATGGTGAGGGGATCTAAATGGAGGTTTTAGCCAATTATTAATATCAAGACCTTTATCACTAATGGAAGCAATAGCGGCTGTTTCCTGTGCTTGTTGTTCTGTTAATTCTGGAATAATAGTGGGTAAGCGAGATGCTAACATTGATTTTCCAGTACCTGGAGGACCAAGCATCAGTCTATTGTATCCATTAAAACATGAGCTATAATTAGATGATGAAAAAATGTTATTCGTATATAAGGTTCTCAACTTTAGAGCAATCCAGTGGTGATTCGTACCGTAGGCAATTAGCCGCTTCAAAACAGTATGCGGTTGAAAATGGTTTGGTATTCGACGAGTCGTTAACAATAAAAGATTTAGGTGTATCAGCATTCAAAAAGCATAACATAGAAAGTGGTGCGTTAGGGGCGTTTATAACCGCATTAGAAGATGGAAAAATAGAAAAAGGTTCCGTTCTACTAGTGGAATCACTTGATAGAATTTCTAGGGCTGAAGTGATGACGGCATTGAAACTGTTTTTATCAATTATCGACGCTGGTATCACTATTATCACGCTCCAAGATAATCAAAAATATTCAACTGAGTCAGTAAATGATAATTGGGCGCAATTGATCATATCATTATCAATAATGTCTAGGGCGCACGAAGAAGTAAAGATAAAATCCGAGTAAATAAAGTAAATAACTTATTCTCATCTATAATATTTTGTGGAAAATGCGGTAAAGCAATGTGTTTTGTTGACCGTGGCACCAATCACGCTAATATAACTCACTCAGATTTATCTAATACTTTAACGTGTAATACCCACCGTCGTGGTGCTGGTTGTGTATTGAATTCAGTTTTATATAATAAAATTGAAATGAATTTTTTATATATGATTAATGATGTTGATTTGAATTTACTATTTAAAGTAGATGATGAAATAGACGAATCTGAAGTTCTAAAAGGTCAACTGATAACTAAACAAAACAAACTCATCAAATATGGTGATGCTGTTGAAGAAGTGGACACTATACCCAAAACATTGATAACCAAAATTCAAAAAGTTGAAAACGAAATTGAAGAAATAGAGAACAAGTTAGAAGAATGTAAAGTTAGTGAGTATACTCATAAACCAGAAAAACTACACTTTACAGAAGAAATAGTTAAATCATTACAGCGACCAACCACCTCATTAAGTGAAGAAGATCTTTTTGAATTGAGAATAAAAACTAGGCAACTTATACAACAGGTAGTGAAAAAAATAACAGTTCATGCTTATCCATATGAAGCCACCGAAGAAGTAACAGCATTTTTAAAAACTATTGATAGTAAGCAAGCGGAAGAATATTTAAAAACTGAAACAACAGCTACGCAGTATATAGTAGAGCTAAAAAACGGGATGAAACAACATATAATGTTTAATCCTAAAGAAGCAGAAATATCAACTATTTCCCGAAAATGGAGTATTAGTTAAGCAGCATCAGAACACCATTTAAGACGGCTCTTACAGTTTAAGCTCTTACTTTCTAACCGTCTTAAATAGCCCTCTGCAGCCCCTCTAGTGGCTTCTATGGTGTGTTCTATATCATCATTCAATACTTCAACACACCAACATTTAGCTCTAATACCATCACTAATACTCAACTGTGATAATTTCAACATTTAGCCACATATTCACCCATTTACCATATAAGCAAATACTAATATATATCATAGCTATCCTCACCTAATAATAACGTCTATCATCTGCTCTTATTGTAAAAAGTGTGAACTACTTCATATATTTCATTATTAATTTTTAGCCAATTGGTAATAAATTATTACTATATAATATAAAATATAGTGGTAATGCCTTGCTTGAAAAAATACCACCGCGACTTCATTTTATAAATAGAAGTGTATTAGACGAATGACACTAATACTTAACTAATTATAGAAGGAATAAAGATGGACAATAAATTAACTACAACAGGGCTACGAACTAGCACTAACACAATACAAGTGCTTAAAATTATAGCAGCACTTACCAGCAAAAAATATGAGCAAATTCTTAATGAATTATTGAATGCTGAATTAGTGAGATTAAAAGAAGAAGGTAAATTCTGATATGAATGATACCTATACAAGCTTCAACGAATTGATGAATGAATACTTGGGTGAAAGTATTGAATATAAATTAGAAATAATAGCTGAAAACTTAGCTGATGAAGTGCGTTATGTGGATGGTAATCCAACCTACTCATTTAACACTATTCAACAGTTTTTAGCCAATTGGAAGAGGGTGTAAACAATGATACTAACAACACTAGACATACTATTAGTATCATCATTCACGCTCTATATTTATCTACTTTTTGCTTTACAGAATGAATTTACTGATATACAGAAATACCTTAAAAAACTAAAACACGACTTAAAAGGAATTAAGTAGATGACATTACCACAACATAAAAATTGGGCTCACCATTGGAAATTGAAAGATGGAAAAAGCCTAGACTTCATCCTATTACCTGCTATTACAGCAACTGAAACGGTTCATGAATTTTACAATATCATGGATAACAAAAAGATGACGATAGAATGTAGGGATAATTGTTCATTCTGTTCAGCATCTGTAGAATTTTCTAATCATGATATGACTAAGATGGCTAAGCAATTTAGACCTAAAGAATACATGATATTCAATGTTTTTATAGCCGATGATACTAATAATATCACCGATCAAGAACCCATAAAAATGATGCGTTTACCTATTCAAGATTTTAAGAAATTAGAAGTAGCTTCAAAGTATAAAGTGATAAGGGATGGTAAAAAACTAGATATTCAATATCTTGATGATGAATATACTTTCATCCGAAATTTTCACGAATATATTGATGTAGATGATTATGTTCATAGAGATAGTGATGAATCTATTCAAGATCAATACGCTTTTATACTTAATAGTTTAAGAAATAACTAACACTTAACACTAGAAACAACAAAGCCCTTAATTATTTGTTATTAAGGGCTTCAATAAAAAGACTGGTAATTAAATCAGCGAACATATAAGGAAGGTTCACTAATGGACAATTTAAAAAATGATATTAGCCAATATCACGAAAACATAGCAGGTAGCACCGCTATTACACAACACACTAGTATTTATCATATTTACACAAATGTAATTACCAATCCTGATTTTAAAATTGATGGTGACAGTGATACTAATAAAGTGAAATGTGAACAAATAAAAGCAATTCAATCTCATATGAATAATATGGATGTTGAATCTGATAATTATAAAACGTTTAAAACCCAAAAGAATAAAATCAAAGGTAGTTTGGGCGGTTGCTATTATCAAAAATACAAACCACTGATAAAGAAAGGTGAAGTAGATAATACTTATACTGGTTATTTAGTGATAGATGTTGATGAATATGATATTGATTACTCAACACTTAAAGAAAATTTAAGGATTAATAGAAATGTGGTTATGTATTTTACTAGTCCTTCAGGCGGTCTTAAGATCATAGTGGCTACTGATTTACAGGAAGAACTAAATCCAGCGGTATACCAAGAATGCTACATTAAGACGTTTAATAGTTTAGATACTGGTATAGAATTTGATGTAACAGCCAAGAACAATAACGATTTGATATGTTTTTATGCTTATGATTCTGATGCTTATTACAACCCTGATTTTATTAAATATGAGTGTTATGAAGAGGCTGTAAAGCAAGTTGAGTTAGATAAGATTGCTAAGGCTGAAAGTGATAAGAAGAAAGTAACACCACTTAGCTCTAATATTAAAGACACTGGCCGCTACGCGGCTACTATTAATAACGGTGATACTGAATATACAGATGATGAAATAGAAGAAATATATACTTTAGCTAAGACTGGTTATGATCTTGAAGGGAAGGACGACTATGATACATGGCAAAAATTCAATTATGCTTTATACGCGTTACTTAAGGATAACTATTTAGTAGTAGCATTGGATATGTTCGGTGAAGACCAACGCCATAATTTAGAAGGATTTTATAAAAGTGGTTGTGATGGAGTGAATGCTATCACTATAGGTTCACTGATTAGATACGCTAAGATCGGTGGATATGTAGCAAAACGTAAAAATAGTGATACTCATAAATTTAATAACGTAATTGATATGACTAGAGCGGAACAATTACTATTAAAGAAACCTGATTTAACTAAAGATGATATTAATCACCCAGCACCTAATGAAATATACCCAAACTATAGTATCACCTACAAAACTGATAGAAATGGCGAGGAACACGAAGAATTTAAGAAGCGTAAATCCAACGATAACTTATATGCTTTAGCTGCTTACCTAGGGATAGACCTATCATTTGATGTTATTAAAGGAGTAAAGATTGGTGTAATACCATTTTATGAACAATATAATGGCTCGAATGATGAAGAGATACTTCATAATGATTTGGAAGATATACTAACAATCAATGATTTTCCTGAAAAGAAAGTAACCCATTTACTCCGCCTTCATCATTCTAATAGCTTTAACGCCTTAACTGATATGTGTAAAGGTGCTGCTTGGGATGGTGTAGACCGTATCAAAGCACTTAAAGATTGTTTAGTATTACAAGATGGATATGACGAATGGTTGGATATAGCAATGGATAAGTGGTTGGTTCAATGTTGTGCTGCTTGGGATAATGCCAGAAATACACCTAATACTAACGCTCGTGCTACCTTTGACAGTGTTCTAATATTTACAGGTGGTCAAGGTATCAATAAGACATCATTTTTTGAAGGTCTATTACCTGATGAAGTGAGTGAATATTTTAAATCAGGGTTACATTTAGATCCAACTAAACCAGATAGTGTTCGTCAAGCTACATCGTTCGGTATGGTTGAACTAGGTGAAATTGATACTACATTTACTCAATCCGCCATATCACTATTAAAAGCGTTTTTATCAAATAGTTATGATAAGTATAGGGAAGCCTATGCTAAAAAAGATACACATAAAGAACGTAGAACCAGCTATTGTGGATCGGTCAATGGTGCTTCTTTTCTTCGCGATTTGACAGGAAATAGACGTTATTACCCTATAGCATTACAAGATATTGACTTTGATACCTATACTGAAATTGATAAAAATCAATTGTGGGCGCAGGTTTGGAAATTGTATAGTGAAGGTAAAACTTGGTGGTTGGATAAGGATAGTAACGAAGCTAAGCTACATGAGAAAATTTTAGAATTACATATGGAAGCTGATCCCATACTGGATGAATTGAAAAAATCATATGATTTTACAATTATTAACGATACTGATCGTGGTATAGGGTGGACAAGTAAACAATTGCTTGAAAATATTGATTTACCGAATGACCAAAAAACAGTAAGGCATTTAAATAAAATGTTGGAGGGTTTAGGGTTTATAAGCAAGCGTAAAAAAAATAGTAGTAACGTATGGTATTTAACAGCCCATCACCACGTCAACCCACGATTAACTAATACTAATAAATTGATGAAAGTGGTAGCATAACAACATCAATAATAGGTCAGTGGTCTTGACCACTGGCCAGCTTTGCTGGCTACTATCTTAAAATGTATCACTGTTTTTTATACATCATTCCAAATTATTATATTTTTTATATTCATACTCCTACTGTTCTAATACAATAATTTCAACATCAATATCAATTTTTCGTGGTGGTGTAAAGTTAGGTGTAAAGGTGTAAACTTGGTGTAAAGATTTAAAAAAAACTTTACACCGCTGTAGAGCTTGGTATTCGTGGGTTTGAGGTGTTTGGTGTAAAGGTGTAAAGATATTATAGTAAAACTTTATTATTTAATATATATAATAATAGGTAGGGGTATAGGGGTATAGGGGTATAGGGGTATAGTTGGTGAGAGATATAAAACTAAAGTTTGGAGCAAAAATCTTTACACTCTTTACACCAAAACGCTCTAGCCCATACCATCCGTGGTCTACAGCGGTGTAAACTTCGTCAAAATAACCCCCAAATCTTTACACCTAACTTTACACCTTTACACCTAGTTACACCTTACACCATAAATTTAGAATGTTACCTATTAGTCATAGTTCTAGCGGTGGATCTTAATAGGGATCTATATACTAATGCTCCAATATATTCAAAAGCCTGTATTATTAAGTATCACGGTTCTAATATGATAAGTATCACGGTTCTAATATGATAAGTATCACGGTTCTAATATGATAAGTATCACGGTTACATCATTAGACCATTTTCAAACGGTGATACTAGATCATCATCAATATTAGACCAATAGTATAGAACTAGCTGCTCGAATAGTGTAGCTAAAATACGCTAACGTGTAATCTCCATTACTCTAAAATCTCTCAATATAGCATTAGGGTTTACTAATATAGTATTATAATGCCAGTATCACGGCTCTACAGCCCCAACAACACTAAAATTCAATCAACATTATAGGTAATTAGTATATTAGATATTGCTTATATACTACATATTAAAGCGTTATATACAGCTCTAATATGCCAATACAATAAATCTTTCAACTCATACTATAACGTTGCTTAGAACGGCTCTGAGTGGCTCCTGAAGGGTATTCTAGCTGGTATTTAACCACATAGCTTGTATAAGTATTGACGTGTAATACCATAGTTTCTAGCTAGTTCTGATTTATTACTTGTTGTTCCAAATTCAGCCTTTATTTTAGTAATATCATCGTCACTAAATCTTGACTTTCTGCCAGTGTATACACCATTGGCTTTAGCTATTGCTATGCCCTCACTTTGCCTTGATAGCATTATCTCTCTTTCAAATTGACTAATAGCCCCCAGCATACTAAGTTGTAATGTTTGGAATGGGTCTGACTTATCACCATTAAATATTAATCCTTCTTTTTTAAAATGAATCGAAGCACCAACATCAAGCATTTGTTCCACTAATGCCAGTAAATCCTTAGTAGATCGTGCCAGACGTGATAAATCATGAACATTTACTACATCATCCTTTCTTAATTTAGATAACATCACGAGTAACTGAGGGCGATCTTTAGTATTCTTTCCACTCACCTTATCAATAAACACCCCATCACATTCAACATCCATCAATTGACGCTCTGTATTCTGTTCAGTTGTTGATACACGTAAATAATTAAATATCATAATCACCACCACTATCTAAAATTGAATTAAGCTACAGTGTAATATGTAAACTATGGGTGGTCAAGTTTCAGTTGACGTAAACTATAGACAATAACCATCTATATTTGACGCTTTTAAGCCGCTTTAAATGTGACAACGTGGACTATGGTCTAAGTTTACGTAATGGGGTTTCTATAGTATCTAGGTTTTGTTAGTTATTAAGTAATAGCCTGAAACTAACCTAGTATCATGTAAAGCCTAAAAAATAAGGATAAAAGCAGGTATACTTCTAAAGTAAGTGAACTACTAACACTTAAATAATATGATATGAGATACATTTAATTTTTTCGCTCAATCTAATTATCATGTATCACTATGACATATACCCTCTATATTAGAAGTTGAAGTGGACATTCAGAAAAAAATTTAAGGCTATAAAATACATCAAAGGGAAAAAACAATGAAAGTTTGTGAATTTATATCAAATTATCGAAATCACCCAGTTTTATTTATAGGTGCAGGTGTTAGTCTTCGCTATCTAGAAAACTCTTATACGTGGGATGGCTTGCTACAAAAAATATCATATGAATTAAAAAGTAATCCTGAGTTTTACCTTGATATTAAGTCAAGTTGTGAAAATGAAGGTGTGTATGATTATACAAAAATAGCCACTATTCTTGAAGAAGTGTTTAATGAGAGTCTTCATCAAGATAGGGATGGGAAATTTAAAAATATTAATGATGAATTCTATGCAAAAATGGGTTCAAATATAAATATAAGTCGCTTGAAAATTTATATAGCAGAACTTCTGAAACCATTAGAAATTAAAGATACTAAATCTGATGAAGTTGCTGAGTTAAAGAAAACAAGAAAGAATATTGCATCAATAATTACTACTAATTACGACTGTTTTATTGAAGGTATATTTGATTTTCAACCTTTAATTGGTAATGATATTTTATTAAGTAATCCTTATGGATCAGCCTATAAAATACATGGATGTATTTCAGATCCTTTAAAAATAATTATTACTGAGAAGGATTATAAAAAATTTAATGAGAAGTATGAATTAATTAGAGCCCAATTGCTTTCCCTTTTTATACACAATCCAATTATATTCATGGGTTATGGTATTGGTGATGAAAACATAAAGAGTTTACTCAAAACTATCTTTACATATGTTGAGCCTAATTCAGAAAGTGCTAATAAAATCAGAGATAATTTTTTATTGGTAGAGTATGAAGAAGGCTCTGACTCGTTAGAAGTCGGTGAACATGATATTGACCTAGAAGGTTTTTCAACAATACGTATTAATAAAATTAGAACTGATGACTATACATCTATTTATAGAGCTTTATCTGAATTAACGCTCCCCATTTCAGCTATGGATGTGAGAAAGGTTCAAGATATTGTTAAGGAAATTTATTCTGGTGGAACAATAAAAGTAAGTATTACGGAAGATTTAGATTCATTAAATAATAGTGATAAGATTATTGCTATTGGTTCAAGCAAAACTATTACATATCAATATCAAACATCAGCTGAAATGATGTCGAATTATTTTAAGATTATTGATGAATCTAATTCTCAACTTCTTGTCCTTATTAATAAGCATAAAATTCAGACTCAACAATATTTCCCTATCTTTGGTTTTAGTTGTATTTGTGATGAGATATTAAATGTTTCTAAATTCAAGGAACAACAAAAATGTAAGATTAAGTTTGCTTTAGACTCCTTACCCCCTAAATACCAAACAACGAAGACTACTATTAAAGAAATAACAGAGGATGATGGAATCCCTATTAGTCATAAAGAGAACGCTTTACTCTGGGGAATAATGCAAGGATATTTATCATTAGATGAAGTTGAAACGTATTTAAGGACTTTTGAAGAAAAGATGACCACACAATACAGAAAACTACTATGTGGGTATGATATAAAGAAATACGGGTTAAGTGTAAACTGAAAATATTATAACAAATTCTACATAGACCTAAACATACGAAAATTAGTATATTAATAATTATTCAAAAGAAGCATATACCCCAATTTTTTGGAAGACTCACAACCTTAAAGCTACTAAAAGTACGCGGTCTCTTTTTTATGAATATTGATGATGCTATATAGTTAACGATAGAGCTTTTACCTTATAAACATCACATGATTTTAAAACTTATCACATTAATGGTATTCAGCTTCTCTGTTAATGCTGAAGTTCTACGCTTGGGTTATGAGGGGTTTACTATATGGTTGGATTGTGAAAAACATTCAGCTATAAAATTTCAGTATAACGCCCAACGTGATACAGGAAACTTTAAAAGGCATAAGCGTTTTTACTCTGATAAGAATGTTCCTTCACGTTGTCGTCAAACATCAACTAAATCATATAAGCATAAATTAGATAGAGGTCATCTCGTCCCAGCTAATCATTTAGATTATTCTAAGTTAGCTATCAAACAATCAAATTTTATGACTAACGTATCACCTCAAGCGCGAAATATGAATCGTGGTGCTTGGTTATTAACTGAAGAAATTACTGAATGCTACAGAGATATAGATGAACTTCTGATAATTGGTGGGGTAATATGGAAAGATGAATCAAACAATTTATATCTAAAGTCGCATAGTGTTTCAGTCCCTAGCGCGTATTGGAAAGTGATTATTAGAAATGATCGTGTAATATCGTGGATTGTTCCTAATTCCAGTAAAGCCAAGCGTAAACGATTAGATGAATACTTAGTTAGCATTAAAGATATAGAACGTATCACGGGTGAATCCATTCCTGTAGCTGACTATCTGAAGCATGATAAGCCTAATCGTTCTTGGCTAGTTCCAAGAGATTGTAATAAAGGATAATTATGTTATTACCAGCAATGAATAAAACGATAAACAATACCAATAATGCTTGTTGTTTTAATGGGCACAATGTTAGGAGATTATGAGAACCGGTCGCAGCAATCTCAAAAGCTCTTTTAACATGAAATTGTCCCTGCACATCAGAAAAATCAACAGAGGAAGTTGCTTCTTCTTTTTCGGGATCAGCTATAAATGATGTTAATGATTTTTGTCCACTGATATGCGCACAAACTTCTAATAAACTACTAGCAGGACAAAACTCAGCTTGCTTAACTAAAGCTGCTTCGGTGGCATTATCACTTGGTAGTATAAGTTTTCTGTTTGCATCTCGACTATGAATGGCTACAGGTAAAGCACCTAAAATAGGTCGTAATGCTCCGCTGAGGGAAAGCTCTCCCACACATTCATATTGATCCAATTGGTTTTTAGGTATTTGATCGGATGCAGCTAAAATGCCTAAGGCAATAGCTAAATCAAATCTACCGCCTTCTTTGGGTAAATCGGCTGGAGCAAGGTTAATAGTAATGCGTTGAATAGGGAATTCAAAGTGTGAATTTATAATAGCTCCACGTACCCTGTCCTTGCTCTCTTTTACTGCTGTTTCTGGTAAACCCACTATACTAAGAGAAGGAAGGCCATTGCTTACATGAACTTCAAC
>Ga0209395_1002933_pt1 | contig 21670 bp, 17 predicted proteins | sample GOMGulsemesocosm_3_FD_184635 | JGI IMG/M metagenome (GOLD analysis project Ga0209395, IMG submission 184635) | Methane-oxidizing microbial communities from mesocosms in the Gulf of Mexico - GOM9D Gulf of Mexico (SPAdes) (version 2) | ecosystem: Environmental > Aquatic > Marine > Cold seeps... | reverse complement strand
ACTAAGCCCATAATACCTAAGGGTGCAAAACGAATAACTAACTTTACAACACTTGAAATTGCTTCAGCAAAATCATGCACCATCACTTTTGTAGACTCACTGCCTTTTTTCAACGCGAAGCCTAAACCTAAACCCCAAGCTAAAATACCAATAAAGTTACCCGTTACAACGGCATTAAAAGGATTATCTACAATTTTAAATGCAAGAGTTGTTAATACTTCACCAAGACCTTGCGGTGGATTAGCATTGGCGCCGGCTAAGTCTAAAGTCAACTGAACAGGGAACGCAAAACTTAATACTACCGCCACTAACGCAGCACTGATAGTGCCGATTAAATAAAGCCCTACGATAGGTTTTAAATTTGCATCACTATTCGGTTTTTGGTTCGCTATGGAAGAAGCAACTAATACTAAAACTAAAATAGGAGCAACGGCTTTCAATGCGCTGACAAATAAACTTCCTAGAATGGAAAATGATTTAGCAATCTCAGGTGAAATAAGTGCCAATCCGATGCCAAAAACAATAGCAATGATGATTTGATTTACAATATTAATAGATTGGAGTTTGCCAAAAAGTGACTGATTTTCTAAAGAAGTATTTTCTATTGTCATAATGTTTCTTATTTTAGTTATTTTTATTGTTATCACGATAACGTGTCGATGAAGATTTTTACCACTTATTCACGGGTACTGTCTAGTTTATTCGTTAAATGGTTGTTTTATAAAGACGGTTCATCCTCCAATGATATAGTAAAACCTGCCTTTCCATTACCAGCTACGGTGTCTTTATCTAATGAATAGCCCTTGCAGATAAACTGCCCTGCGACTGCGACCAATTCATTATCATAAAATATAAAAGGTAATCTCCTTCTTTGCCATGGCGGTATCAAGAGTTCTTGTAATACTTTTTTCAAAGAACGTGAGTGCTGTCGATATTGTGGCAAACATTTAGGATTATCGTGAGAAAAACGAATGGTGATCACTTGATTAATAGCAGGTTTTTTGATTAATCCTTGCCAGTTAGTTTTATTTTGATCTTCTTTAGATAGTGTCGATAAGGACAATATACCTACATCATCAGGGAGTTTAATTCTGATGGGTGTATCATCAGTTATAACATCAGAATTTATAATTTGCTGCCATAGTGAAATATCCTGAAAAATTTTCGTTAAATACAGTTCACATTTATATCGTCGGATACAACATTTAGCTAATTGAACAACCGGAGACTTATCGCTGTCGGCATTTAGTTGCAAACATATTTGCTTTAATTGTTCACGGCTGGGCATTAGAAGGTGATGTGAAGACAAAAAGTAGCGTAAAAGGTTTTTAAGTCGCGGTTCACTCAGTTTATTCAACTGAAAAACAGAAAGTTTATAAAGGGATTGCTGGCATTCCGCTAAGTCTTGAGCTCCTAATTCATCAAGTAATTGTTGTGCTTCAAAACAATGTTCTGCACTTCGCGCAATGGTTTTATTGATACTAGGCCAACGGTTTACGAGTTTAGGTGAAATAGTATGACGCAGAAAATTTCGGTCAAAGCTGTCATCATTATTAGACTCATCTTCAATCCATTCTAAGTTATGCAAATTTGCATAGGCTTCAATTTCTACTCGTGAAATGTTCAATAAGGGACGAACTAATAACTGTTCACCTAATACCATTTCACTTTGCATTGCCGATAAGCCTTTTAAACCAGAGCCTCTTTTTAATGCTAACAGAAAAGTTTCAGCTTGGTCATCACTATGATGCCCAGTAACAATTAAATCGCCTGCATTCGCGGCTGATTTTAAAGCACTATAACGCGCATCTCTAGCTTGTGCTTCTAGACTTTTTTGTGCAGTTACTTTAACAGATACAGATATAACCTCTAACGGAAGATCAAATTTTTGGCATTGTTCTTTAGCAAATGTTTGCCATTTTGAAGCATTAACACTTAAGCCATGATCAACATGGCATACTCGAACATTAGTATTAATAATATTTTGTTTTTTTAAAGCAGCAAGGCTATGTAAAAGCACTTGTGAGTCAATACCACCACTGTAGGCAATAAGCAGGTGTTGTGTAGGATAATTTGAAAAAAAATGTATTAAGGTATTTTCAATCATAGTTTATTTTGTAAATAGTTACTGGCATCAACAAAAACTGTAGCCTTAACTTACATAAAAAATCCATAAGATAAAGCTACAAATTTATCAGCAAAGTGTTCATTCTCACTTAACCAATGTCGACATAAAACGACTTAACAGTAACCAAAAGACATTAATCTGTCATAACGTTTTTCTATTAATTCATCTTTTGATAAACCTTCTAACTCAGCAAGGTTTGATTTTAATTCTTGCTTTAAGTTAGCTGCCATAATATCCATATCACGATGCGCGCCACCTAATGGCTCTTCAACGATGTTATCAATAAGTTCCAACTCTTTTATACGCGTAGCGGTAATTCCCATTGCGGCGGCGGCAGTTGATGCTTTTTCTGCTGTTTTCCACAAAATTGAAGCACAGCCTTCCGGCGATATTACTGAATAAGTAGAATATTTCAGCATATTGACTCGGTCACCTACACCAATAGCTAATGCACCACCAGAACCACCTTCACCAATAACAGTACAAACGATTGGAACTGTTAATCGAGCCATTACTTTTAAGTTCATCGCAATCGCTTCACTTTGGCCACGTTCTTCAGCGCCAATACCTGGGTATGCACCTGGCGTGTCTATAAAAGTAATTATTGGCATGTTAAAACGCTCTGCCATTTGCATTAATCGTAATGCTTTACGGTAACCTTCTGGACGAGGCATACCAAAGTTACGTTTAACTTTTTCAGCGGTTGAACGACCTTTTTGATGACCTATAATCATAACAGGTTTTCCGTCTAATCGTGCAGTACCGCCAACAATAGCTCGGTCATCTGAATAGTGTCTATCACCAGCAAGTTCATCAAATTCAGTAAAAATACGCGGAATATAATCAAGTGTATACGGGCGTTGTGGGTGACGAGCTACACGAGCAGTTTGCCAAGGGTCAAGATTAGAGAAAATCTTTTTTGTTAACTCGGCATTTTTACCACGTAATTGAGTAATTTGCTCTTCAAGATCAAGATCTAATTCTTGACCGTTATTGACTAATTGTAATTCTTCAATTTTTGCATCAAGTTCAGCAATAGGCTGCTCGAAATCTAAAAAATTTAATGACATATGATTATTCTTACCTTTGTTCTATGCCGTTATATCGTTAACAGCATGATTGTTCAAATTAGAGTTACTTAATAATTTTTATACGAATATTAAGTAGTTAACAATGTCAAAATCGACATTGTTATAAAATATTTATCATTAGTAACAGTGAGTTACTTGTTTTACACGACCTATATCACTTAAACCTTAGGGTAACATCTCCGTCACCTAATAAGGTTTTCAATTCATGTAATAAAGGGTCTGCAGGCGTTACACGCCATTGTACGCCCAATTCTAGCATAGCTTTTGCTTCATCTCTTTGATAAAACAACCGAATTGGACAAGTACCATCTTTATAAGGTGTTAATACATCAGTAAACTTCGCAATAAAACCGTCACCCACCTTAGTTTTATTCACATTTACGTCAACTGAAGTGACATAATTTTCCCGAGCATCGCTAACAGTCATAATGTCTCGGGCGGACATTGTAATACCTCCTGAGTATTCATCAAAGCTGACCTGTCCGCTACACACTAAAATAGCGTCACTAACAAGTAATTCAACGAACCTGTCATAGTCATCTGGAAATAATCTAATATCCATGCGAGCACTTTTATCGTCAAGCGTAACAAGCGCCCATTTTCTGCCACGTTTATTTACCATGACTCTGACGCCTAAAACAAGGCCAACGGCAACAGTAGTTTTGTCTTTACTCGTCGGTTGTAAACTAACTAAACGACCTGTAGCATAATGCTTAATTTCAGATAAAAATCGATTAATCGGATGACCCGTTAGATATAAACCGAGTGTTTCTTTTTCACCATTAAGCCAAACTTCTTCAGCCCACATTGGTACATCTTTAAACGCCTGTCTGGTATCTTCGGACTCTTCATTAATTAAGCCAAACAAATCATTTTGACCAACCGCTTGTGCCTTTGCATGTTGGTCTGCGGCCTTTATTGCTTCTGGTAAGGTTTCAAACAAAATAGCACGATGTGGTACTTCTTTACCATCAAGCACATTTTTAGGGCCAAGCGAATCCATTGCTCCTGCTTTAACCAATTTTTCTAATACACGTTTATTGATTTTTTTCAGATCAAGACGAGCACAAAAATCAAAAAGATCGGTGAACTCCCCGCCTTTTTCGCGTGCAGCTATAATCGCTTCAATAGGACCTTCACCCACACCTTTAACTGCACCGATACCATAAACAATTTGGTCTTGTTCATTAACCGTAAATTTGTACTGACCCGCATTAACATCAGGAGGAAGTAGATCAATTCCCATATTGCCACACTCATCAACAAGGGTGACTATTTTATCGGTATTATCTATATCAGCTGACATTACCGCGGCCATAAATGGCGCAGGAAAATGAGTTTTCATCCATAAGGTTTGATAAGAAACCAGTGCGTATGCTGCTGAATGCGATTTATTAAAACCATAACCGGCAAATTTTTCAACGAGATCGAAAATCTTCATGGCGAGTTCGCCGTCAACACCGCGGTTTATTGCTCCTTCCTCAAAACCAGCTCGCTGCTTCGCCATTTCTTCAGGTTTTTTCTTACCCATTGCACGGCGAAGCATATCTGCACCACCGAGTGAGTAACCCGCTAATACCTGAGCAATTTGCATAACCTGCTCTTGGTATAAGATAATCCCGTAAGTGGGTTCAAGGATAGGTTTTAAATCAAGATGTTGCCATGTAGCATCAGGGTAACTAACTTCTTCACGACCATGCTTGCGTTCGATAAAATTATCAACCATGCCTGACTGCAAAGGACCTGGTCTAAAAAGTGCAACAAGTGCGATAATATCTTCAAAACAATCCGGTTTTAGTTTCGCAATAAGCGACTTCATACCGCTAGACTCAAGCTGGAAAACAGCCGTGGTCTCTGACTTTAACAACACTTTAAAACTAGCAGGGTCTTCTAAAGGAATACGAGTAATGTCGATAGGCTCTTTGCCTTCTTTTAACAATTTCACATCGGCCATTTCAATAGCCCACTGTAAAATGGTTAACGTTCTAAGTCCTAAGAAATCAAATTTTACTAAGCCTGCATCTTCAACATCATTTTTATCAAACTGCGTAACTGGATTTTTACCTTCGTCATCACAATAAAGTGGCGCAAAGTCAGTTATGGTTGTTGGCGAAATAACAACACCACCAGCATGTTTACCAGCATTACGTGTAGTACCTTCTAGAATACGACACATATCAATCAAGTCTTTTACTTCACTGTCTTGCGCATAAATTTCGGGTAATTTAGGCTCTTCTTCAAATGCTTTAGCCAAGGTCATACCCGGTGTTGGCGGTATGAGTTTTGAAATACGATCAACAAAACCGTATGGATGCCCAAGTACACGGCCTACATCACGAATTACGGCTTTCGCCGCCATAGTACCGAAAGTAATAATCTGCGAAACCGCATCACGTCCATAAAGCTCAGCAACGTGATCGATTACCTCATCACGCCTGTCCATACAAAAATCGATATCGAAATCGGGCATAGAAACACGTTCAGGGTTCAAGAAACGTTCGAAAAGTAAATCGTATTCAAGGGGGTCTAAGTCGGTAATTTTCTGAGCGTAAGCCACAAGTGAACCTGCACCAGAACCACGGCCAGGACCTACTGGAATATTATTATCCTTACTCCATTGAATAAACTCCATTACGATCAAGAAATAACCTGGGAAACCCATGTTATTAACAACTTTTAGTTCAATGGCTAAGCGTTCATCGTAAGGTTTACGTTTTTCTGCAAAATCTGGCGCATCTTTATCAAATAAAGTTTCTAAGCGTTCTTGCAAGCCTTCCTCAGACACTTTAACGAGGAAATCTTCTATTGATAAGCCTTCGGTAGGAAAATCAGGTAATACGTACTCACCAAGCCTGACAGTAACATTACAACGTTTTGCTATTTGAACCGTATTTTCAATCGCCTCAGGGATGTCTGAAAATAACTCACACATTTCTTCTTCACTACGTAAATACTGTTCATTTGAGTATTTTTTGGGGCGACGTTTATCACCTAACGTAAAACCGTCATGAATCGCAACGCGTATTTCATGAGCATCGAATCGTTCAGAAGAGATAAACATCACTTCATTGGTTGCGACAACTGGAAGAGATTCTTTTTCCGCAAGTTCGACGGCTAAATGGATATAATTTTCTTCGTTTTCTCGATTTGTTCTAATCAGTTCAAGATAAAAACAATTGGGAAAATACTGTTGGTAAAACTTAACCATCTCATTAACAAGTTCTAAATTTCCTTTAATGAGCGCTTTACCTATGTCACCTTCGCGACCACCTGATAATAGAATTAGCCCCGGCGCATATTCAATCAACCAGTTTTTGTCGATAACGGCTTTACCTTGAACATGACCACGCAGATAGGCTTTAGAAATAAGTTCTGTCAGGTTTTTGTAACCGACATTATCTGTTGCTAGTACAACAATTCTAAAAAGGTCATCTTCTAATTCGTCACTTTTAACCCAAAAATCACAACCGATAATAGGTTTGATCCCTGCTCCGTGAGCAGCATGATAATATTTGACCAAACCACAAAGGTTCGTTTGATCCGTTAGGGCAAGTGCTGGCATCCCTAAATCAGATGCTTTAGCGATAATAGGTTTTACTTTATTTAAACCGTCACACATTGAATAATCACTGTGTACACGTAAATGAATAAACTTGGGTTGAGGAACTGGTAAAGCTATTTCTTCTTCTAAACCCTCTGTCTCGACTAAAGCATTGTCTGACATTAGCACTCAACCTCAACTATATCTGATTTAGTTTTGGTAGGCAGAACACCTTGCATAGCTATAACCTTTGCGACGGGTTTAAAACTAGCGCGATAGCAATCAAGTACACCATGTTCGACGATTTTTTCTAAATGAGCTTTAGTTGGATATCCTTTGTGTTTAGCAAAACCATACTCAGGGTGTAACTCATCTAAAGCTAGCATTTCATCATCGCGCACAACTTTAGCTAATATTGAAGCTGCACTGATTTCTGATACGCGGTCATCGCCTTTAACAACAGCTTGGCTGTCAATATTACCATTAATACCCATAAAGACTGGACATCGGTTGCCATCGACTAACACGTAATCTGGCGTAACTGATAAATCTTGCACAGCTCTTTGCATAGCTAACATCGTTGCCTGTAGAATGTTCAATGTGTCTATTTCTTCTGGTGTGGCTCGGCCAACTGCCCAAGAAATAGCTTTTTCCTTTATTTCTACAGAGAGTATTTGACGTTTTTTTTCTGAAAGCTTTTTTGAATCCATTAATCCTTGAATTGGATTTTCTGGATCAAGGATAACTGCGGCAGTAACAACATCTCCAACTAAAGGGCCACGGCCAACTTCGTCAACACCTGCAATACAATAAGCAATAGGATATTCAAAAGAGTCAAATATTTTCTTTGGTTTTGCTACTTTTCTATTTTTGGTGGAACTTTCTACTTCTGGAGTGGTATTGCTCATTTTGACATTAAATCCATAACCGCTCTCGCAGCTTCTTTACTCGCATTTTTCTTTAATGAAAGATGAATTTTCATATATTCATCTTCAAGAAATGTTTGATCTTGGTATAAACGCTCTTTTAAAAGAGGAACTATATTATCAACAGTAACTTGACCTTGCAGTAATTCAGGTACTAGCGTTTTTTTAGTCAATAAGTTTGGTAATGAAAACCATTCTAGTTTTACCAAACCTTTAAACATATGATAAGTGAATGCATTAAATTTATAACAAATGACCATTGGCCGTTTAATAAGAGAAGCTTCTAATGTCACGGTACCAGAAGCCATCAACAAGCAATCACTTGCTGCTATCACTTGTTGGGTTTTATTGATAATGATGGAAACAGCTAAATTAGGTGCAATATTCTGCTTCAGAGACTTAAATTGCTCGGCTCTTACGTCACTGATCATCGGTGCGACAAAGTGCAAATTTGGGTCTTCACTTAAAAGTGCTTCAGCAGAAAGTAAAAATGATTCTGTTAATCGTGATAATTCACCACCACGACTCCCCGGCATAAGCGCTAGTATTTTTTTATCTAATGGTAAATCTAATGCTTGCCTTGCTTCTTCTTTATCAGAAGATAACGGAATGTCATCAGCCAACGGGTGGCCAACAAATGTACAAGGCACTTCATATTTATCATAAAAGTCTTTTTCAAAAGGTAATAACGACAACACCATATCGGTAGCCGCTTCAATCGTAAAAATTCGTTTTTCACGCCAAGCCCAAACAGACGGGCTGACATAATGAACGGTTTTTATTCCTTTTTTCTTTAATTGTCTTTCGAGACGTAAGTTAAAGTCAGGTGCATCAATACCAATAAATACTTCAGGTCTATTTTGAATAAACTGAGCAGCTAAACAATCTTTTACATGAAATAAGCGTTTAAGACGTCCTAAGACTTCAAAAATTCCCATCACTGAAAGTTCTTCCATTTCAAATAAACTTTCAAAACCAAGTGCCAACATTTTAGGCCCGCCAATGCCAATAAATTTCGCATTAGGGTAGTTACACATCAACGAAGACATTAATCCTGCACCTAATGTATCACCTGAGTGCTCCCCCACAACGATACCAAAAACGGGATTAGACTCAGCAGTAGTTTCATTTATAACGGGTGATGCGTTTAAGATAACTTGATTTTCTATTGTTTCTGTCATTAACGTTTACTCTACTACATTTATGCTATGGCTGGAGCTATGATTCTTAGCGCGCAATACCACGGCTAGAATTTCTAATAAACTCGGCAAAAAAAGTTAACTCGGGCATATCATCAGATAATGCTGCAACGTTAACTAAAGCTTCATTAACATTTAAACCTTTACGATAAACTTCTTTATAGGCCCGTTTTATTGTCAAAATAACATCCTTTTCAAAACCGCGACGTTTAAGACCTTCTGAATTTAGACCAAAGGGTGAAGCTGGTTGACCGGAAACCATCAAATAAGGGGGTATATCTTTTAAAATAAGAGAATTTGCCCCAACAAAACTATGAGCACCTATATGGCAAAATTGATGAACGCCTGTCATGCCACCTAAAATAGCGTAATCACCAACGTGAACATGTCCAGCAATAGACGCATTATTAGCGAGAATACAATGGCTGCCCACCATGCAATCATGCGCTACATGAGTATAAGCCATAAATAAATTATTACTGCCTATTTGTGTAAGGCTGTTATCTTGAATTGTTCCTCGATGAACAGTGCAAGATTCACGAAAAATATTGTTATCACCGATAATGAGTTCTGTTGGCTCACCAGCATATTTTAGATCTTGGCAATCTTCTCCTATACTAGCGAATTGAAAAAACTGATTAGCTTTCCCAATTTTTGTAGGCCCTTTAATGACGACATGAGAGTTAATAATGCAGTCGTCACCAATAACGACATCTTTACCGATATAACTCCAAGGACCAACACTTACATTTCTTCCTATGTTGGCTCCTTCTTCAATTATTGCCTGGGGGTGAATTAAACACTCATTATTGATACTCAAAATTTATACCACTCTTCTTGCACACATAAGTTCAGCAGAGCAAACAACTTTTCCATCAACCCTTGCTTCGCCATAAAACTTCCACATTCCACGTCGTTCTTTCAAAAATTCAACATGCAAATGCATTGTATCCCCAGGTACTACTGGTTTTTTAAATTTTGCCTTATCGATAGAGGCAAATAAATACATTTCGTTTTCAGCTCGACCATCAGTACTTTTAAAACCTAAAATTCCTGTTGCTTGCGCTAGAGCTTCAAGGATCATCACACCAGGGAAGATAGGAAGTTCAGGGAAGTGACCATTGAATACAGGTTCATTAATACTTACATTTTTAATAGCATGCAATGTTTTCATTGGCTGATAATCTAATACTCTGTCTACCAACAGCATAGGGTAACGATGCGGCAGTAATGCTTTTATTTCTGCAACTTCAAGAGTGTTTTTTGTTGAATCCAATGGATTAATCCTTTTCAATAATTTTATTTAAGTGCTCAATATCATGCTCAGCACTCTTCATACGTTTAAGTATACTTTCTAACTTACGAATTCTCGCGTTATTTTTGTTCCACTCTTTATTTGTTTGGCATGGCATACCCGAAGAATAAACTCCAGCTTCATTAATATTCTTTGTTACCATGCTCATACCAGTAAAAACAACATTATCAACGACATCAATATGTCCATTAATACCAACAAGGCCAGCAATCACACAATTTTTACCGAGTGTTGAACTCCCCGCAATAACACTACAGGCTGCCATAGCGGTATTTTCGCCAATAACAACATTATGAGCAATTTGAATTTGGTTATCCAAAATAACGCCATCTTTAATCACAGTGTCTTCAAGAGCTCCGCGGTCAATCGTAGTGCTAGCGCCAATTTCTACATTGTTACCTATAATAACACTGCCCAGTTGAGGTATTTTCAGCCATGCCCCTTTATCGTTTGCATAACCAAACCCGTCTGATCCAATAACAGTATTGGCCTGAATTAGACAATTTTCGCCAATTTCAACTCGATGATAAATACTAACATTTGCCCAAAGCTTGGTGTGTGAGCCTATTTTGGCTTTCTCACCAATAAAACAACCCGCACCAATCATTACATTGTCAGAAATTACTGCACCTTTCTCTATTACCGCATTCGCGCCAATAGCAACATTTTCACCTAAAGATACACCTTCAGAAATTTGCGCTGAAGGGTGAATGTTATGAGCTGGTTTTGGCGTTGTATCAAGTAATTGTGCTGTTAGTGCATAACCTAAGTAAGGGTTATCCATGACTAATGCGTTTGTCTTACAGTCAATAAGGTTTGTAGAAGCAATAATAACCGCGCCAGCTTTTGTATCTGAAAGCTGCAGGCTATATTTTTTATTTGCTAAGAATGCAATTTGCTGTTCATCAGCATTTGATAAAGTGGCAAGTGAATGAATGACATAAGATCCATCACCGTGAACCTCAGCACCAATTTTTTCGGCTAATTGTTTGAGAGTATAAGACATAAACACTTAATATCGTTAAGGAGGCTATATGAGCATAACTGGAAAAGACGCTAAAACCAATATGATTTTTTGAGGTCAGAAAAAAAACTTGCAACTAATATTATAAATAATAGTTGCAAGTTTTATCGTGATAATGATTAATTTAGCCCATTATCTTATCTAACAATGTAGTGCTATTTAAGTTTACTAACTTGTTCAACGACTTTGTCTGTAATAATCGCGTCTGGTTTAGCAAAAACAACAGCTTGTTGCTCTAAAACAAGATCATATTTGCCTTTGGCTGCAATGCTATCTATAGCTTGACGCACCAATGCAACAATTTTGTTTGTTTCTTCGTTCTTACGCAAACCGGTAGCTTGTTGGAACGCTTTACCTTTAGCTTGGTAGTCTTGATATAAAGTAGTTATTTGAGTATCAAGGTCTTCTTTCTCTTTAGCACTCATTAATGAACCATCACGTTGTTTCTTTTCTTGATAGTACTTAATATCTTTCTCAAGTTGGGCTAAAACGGCTTTATCATCTTTAAACTCAGTTTCCAAGTTTTGCATCACGGTTGCCGTTTGTGGTATTTTCCCCATAACTTCTTGGAAATTAACCACTGCAATTTTCTGGTCTGCAGCCATAACAGAACTTGCTAATAACAAACTTGACGCTACTGCTGAACAAGCAACTGTTTTAATGAATTTATTCAATTTTATCTCCAAAATATTATTTCTACGTAACTTTGATTAAGTTACATTAATTTTTATAGTTATGATTTAATTGCTATGGGGGTTAACTTTTAGAATTAAACCCCTTCGCTGAATTTATTTAAAATAATCAAACGTCTTAGTATTAGAAAGTTTTACCTATATTAAAGCTAAAGAACTCTTTATCATCATCTTTTTCTGATTTCAACGCTTTAGCAAAACTGAAAATCATTGGGCCCATTGGCGATAACCACTGAACAGATAAACCAGCAGAACTTCTATATCGACCGATATCTGAATAATCATCGATTTTTTCAAATTCACGTACCGCTAAATCGCTATAGTCATCTAAATTAAATTCTGTATCCCAAACATTACCAGCATCAACAAAAAAGCTAGTACGAACACTGTTAGAGAAACCTTCATCCAAAAATGGAGTAGGAACAATAAGTTCTACGCCAGCAACAATTATGGCATTACCACCAACAGAACGTGCTGATACATTAATGAAATCGTGATCAGGCCCTAAACAACAACTACTACCTGACTCTACAGGATCAGGAGCACCATCTGTAGGGGTTGGATAACGAAATACAGCTCGCGGCCCGACAATATTATTCTCAAAACCACGTAAAGTATCAGTACCACCAGCTCTAAAGTTTTCCCAAAATGGTAGTATTTGGTCATTACCGTCTATATCGCCATAACCATTACCATAACCGGCATTGAACCGTGTTAATACCGTCCATCGCTGATCTCGAGTTAATGGAAAGTACCATTTAGTGTCTAAATTAATTTTGAAATAATTTACGTCAGAATTCGGAGTCGTCATTTTGTAAGTTAAACTTTGACTTGACCCTGCTGTAGGAAATGTTCCTCGGTTTAAAGTAGATCGAGAAATTGCAGCTGATAAATCAAAACTTTCAAATTCTAAGCCACCATCTGGATCATTAGGATCTGAATATATCTCATAAAACTTCTGAATTTGTTCATAAGTTTGTAAACGTGTAATGCCGTTATGTTTCCAACCCAAACCAAAGTTCAATCGAACATATTCATTGATAGGAAAACCTAAGTTAAGCCCTATCCCATAAGTTTGATTATTATATTCGACTAAATTGGCGTTACCCGCATTAAATTCACTGTAGTATAGTTGTCCACCTAATGAGACAGCATCAACGGTAAAATAGGGGTCGGTATAAGAAAGACTAGCGCTTTTCTGATAGCTCATCGTATTTATATTAAATGCTAATCGATTTCCCGTACCTAAAAAGTTATTTTGCTGAATACCTGCACTTAAACTCATTTTAGTCGTAGAACCATAACCTATACCTGCAGTGAAAGATCCTGAAGGTTGTTCTTTTACTGAAAAGTCAATATCAACTAAATCATCTTCGCCTGGTACTTGTTTAGTCTCGTATTCAACATTTTCCAAATAAGGTAAACGTTGGAGCCAAGCTTTAGAATTTTCAGCCGCATTATTTGATAACCAAGCACCTTCCATCTGGCGCATCTCACGTCGTAAAACTTTGTCTGAGGTGACATTGTGACCATTGAAATTAATGCGGTTAACATAAACACGTTTACCTGGATCAACAGAAATCGTAAGTTTAACTGTTTTTTCTTCTTCATTAATATCTGGAATAACATTTACTTTAGGATAAGCATAACCATAGCGACCAAGGAAGCGACTAATTGTTTCCTCGGTGTAAGTGACTTCTGCACCATTATATAGCTTGCCTGCTCTTAATGGGTTGATTGCACGAATAGTACGTTCGAAGCCGGCCATATCACCAGCAAAGTCTATTTCATTTACTTTAAATTGTTCACCTTCTGTGACGTTTAAAGCAATGTAAACAGCTTTTTTATCAGGTGTCATTGATACTTGTGTTGAATCAACTTTATATTGAAGATAACCGCGGTCTAAGTAGTAACTCTTAATCGTTTCTATATCGCCTTGTAGAGTTTGTTTTTGATAGCGATCTTGCGCCATAAAATCCCACCATGGAGAATCATAGGTGAGCTCTATACGTTCAAGAAGATCTTTGTCTGAAAATACTTCATTACCAACAACATTAATTTGTTCTATTGCCGCTGCATCGCCTTCAGTGAAAACAAAATTAATGTCTACACGGTTACGAGGCAAATGGGTTATTTCTGCTTTTACGTCTGCGTTATATTTACCAATACTATGATAGAAATCTTCTAAACCAATCTCAATACCCGATATAATTGTCATATCGAGAGTTTCACCTACTCTAATATCACTACCGTCAAGACTTTCAGTTAACTGTTCTTCTTTTAAGTCTTTATTACCATCAAAGGTTATTTCACTGATCGTTGAACGCTCATGAACACGATAAATAATTCTATTGCCTTCACGGTAGACGACAACATCATTAAAATGCCCTGATTTATAGAGAGATTTTATCGACTGAGAAATACGAAACTTATTCATCGTATCTCCCGTATTAAAAGGGATATGAGTTAAAGCAGCACCGAGTGCGACACGCTGTAACCCTTTAATTTGAATATCTTCTACTTGAAATTCTTCAGAGGCTTGAACTGTTGTACCTAAGGCACCTAACAATACCGCGAGGGCAATTTTTTTAATTATCATAAATGCTAACTTTTATTACTTCTATTGTTATAAACGCGAAAAATCGTTAAATAATGCGATACTCATTAAGCCTAAGAGGGCTAGTGTACCAAACTTAAAGCCTATTTCTTGTATTTTTTCAGGTACAGGCTTACCTGTGATAACTTCGACAAGATAATAAAACAAATGTCCGCCATCAAGTACTGGTAAAGGTAATAGATTTATAATACCTAAGTTAATGCTGATTAAAGCGAGAAAACCTAGAAAATAAACCAAACCATATTGTGCACTGCTTCCAGCTCCTTGTGCGATAGAAATAGGCCCACTTAAATTTTTAACAGAAACATCACCTGTGATCAGTTTGCCTATCATGTCGAAACTCAATACCACTAAATTCCAAGTACGCTGTAAACTTTGTCCCAAGGAATCAACAACACCATAACGTAGTTCAAATAAATATTCTTTCGGATATGGTTCAGACTTCGGTACCACACCTAAATAACCGATAGCTTTGCCTGAGCGCTCTATTAAAGCCGGCGTTACAGATACATTCTGAATTTTCCCACTTCTTTCGACGACTAAATTAACGTTTTGTTCCGGAAGCTCGCTAATTTTTTTTGAAAACATAGCCCAGCTACCATTTATGCTTTCATTATTGATACTAATTAATTTATCTTGAACTTTTAGTCCGGCTTTATCTGCAGCACTACCTTCTTCAATGTAAGCAAACTCGGCATAAATAGGAGTCCGAAATGGGGCGATTCCTAAACTACCAATCGCTGACTCTTTATCCGGAGAAAATGCCCAATTAGATGTATTAAGGGTATGTGTCTTTGATGAAGACCTATCTTTCTCTTGCGTTTTTATCGTAAAGCTTGTTTCACCGATCTGGGAGACTAATGCTAAATTTACATCTTGCCAATCAAGTATTTTTTGACCGGCAACTTCTATAATTTGACTGTTACTTGTGATTTTTGCTTTTTCAGCAATAGATTCTGCCGTAATTTCACCAACAATAGGCTTGACACTCGGAACACCAATAAGAAACATCAAGTAAAAGGCAACAATTGCAAATGCAAAATTAGCAAACGGTCCTGCGGCAATAATCGCTATGCGTTGATAAACGGTTTTATTGTTAAAAGTTTTATCGAGATCTTCAGGTTGAACGTCATCAACACGCCCATCAAGCATTTTAACGTAACCACCTAATGGTATTAAGGCAATAACAAACTCAGTGCCCTCTTTGTTGACTTTTCTCCACAGCACTTTACCAAAACCGATTGAAAATCGTTCCACTTGGACGCCGTTTCTTTTAGCTACCCAATAATGTCCATATTCATGAACAGTGATTAATATACCTAAAGCAACAACAAAAGAAGCTAAGTTCCACAAAAAATCAAACAACTAATTACACCCTTCTCTTTTATCTTTATTAACCACTTCATCACTCACTTGCAGATAATGGTATTCAACTAAATTACGCGAAAATTCTCGAACACTTGCATCGAGTGTCACAACATCATCAATTGATGTCACCCTTTCTGAGACAAATTTATTCACAGAAGTTTCATTTATTTTCGCAATATCGGTAAATTTTATTTTTTCGTTCAAAAAAGCATCAACAGCAACTTCATTAGCTGCATTCAAAGCCGTACACGCACCTTGACCACTTTTACATGCGTTTATAGCGAGTTTTAAATTGGGATATTTTTGATAATCCACATCTTCAAATTCAAACGCTTTGGTATTGAAAAAGTCTAAAGGTTCAACACCTGAATCAATTCTGTCGGGGAAGGCTAAAGCATGAGCGATTGGGGTTCTCATATCAGGATTACCCATTTGAGCGATCACAGAACCATCTTTATACTGCACCATTGAATGAATGGTACTTTGCGGGTGTAGCACAACTTTAATGTCGTCAGGATCGATATTAAACAGCCACTTAGCCTCAATAAACTCTAAACCTTTGTTCATCATAGTTGCAGAGTCTACAGATATTTTCCGCCCCATATCCCAGTTAGGATGCGCACATGCTTGAGCAGGGGTAACTTGTTCTAACTGGGATATGGGAAGAGTTCTAAACGGTCCACCAGAGCCAGTGAGTAATATTTTGCTGATGCCATTGCTAGCTAAGTCGCAACGACCAAGTGATTTTTGCGCAATTGAAGGGAGACATTGAAATATTGCGTTATGCTCGCTATCAATAGGTAATAACTCTGCACCATACTTTTCTACTGCATCAATAAACAATGCGCCAGACGTAACTAGCGCCTCTTTATTAGCAAGTAGTACTCTTTTGCCTGCTTCAACTGCAGCCATCGTTGGTAGAAGGCCTGAAGCCCCAACAATCGCAGCCATAACGGTATCAGTAGTACTTTCTCTGGCAATATCAATTAGTGCTTGCGGTCCACTACGAACTATAATTCGACCTAAGCCAATGTTTTGTAATTTTTCTTCTAAGTGCGAAGCCGATGTTTCGTTAACCATAACCACAACAGTCGGAATAAACTCCTGGCATTGCGCAAACATTTCATCTACTTTTGTATTAGCCGATAAGCTTACTACAGAAAACATGTCTGGGTGCAATCGCACTACATCTAACGTATTAACGCCAATGGAACCGGTTGAACCTAATATACACAGTTTACGCATCGTTATCCTACTGCCAACCTAATAAGGCATAACATAATGCATAAATAGGAGCAGTTGCCGTGAGGCTATCTATTCTGTCTAGAATACCACCATGACCAGGTAATATTGAGCCACTGTCTTTAATACCCGCTTGACGTTTAAACATACTTTCGTTTAAGTCACCTAATACTGAAACAGTAGTAATAATAGCTGTAACAATTAAAGCTAAAGTAAACTGCTGAGTTTGCCAATGTAAAATATATCCCGCAATGGCAATGAATATACATGCACAAACAACACCACCAATAAAACCTTCTAATGTTTTACCTGGGCTTACATTAGGCAAAAGCTTGTGTTTACCAATAGATTTACCAACAAAATAAGCACCGACATCTGCGCTCCAGACCATTAAAAATAGGAACATAATGAGTTGAGCGCCATTGTATGGGTCTTGGATATACTCATTGCTGCGAAGCACCATAAAAGCGAGCCATGTAGGAATAAGTGTTAACCAACCGAAAACACCACGAATAGAACGATGACTTGACCAAAATTTACTATAACGAGGGTAAAGGAAAGTGAGTGTTGCCGACAAAATCCACCAAGCAACAGCAATCCATAGTACTAAGGACACGCCGGAATGTAATTCACCATTAGCAGACCATAATGTTAATAAAGGAAGTGTGTACCAGAGAGCAGAAATGAGAATGATAGTTAAAAAAACAAAAGCAAGACGACGACGTTTATTGGCAAAGCCCATTAGAGGCCCCCACTCCCATGCACCTATGGCCATAACTGCCATAAATAAAATCGCAAATTTATCTAAAGGTAAATAGAAAATAGCGGAGATAGCTAAAGGCGCTAAGATAACAGCTGTAATAATTCGTTGTTTTAACAATGGACCCCCTTTTAAATGATATTTTTTATAGTTATTATTAGTATTAAAAGTTAACTTCTTATATTTTTACTTGTTCGCCTGTTTGACCAAAACGACGTTCTCTTTGGTCAAAACAAGAAATAGCGGCATTAAATGCCTCTTCATCGAAATCTGGCCATAACGTATCGGTAAAATAAAGCTCTGCATAAGCCGCTTGCCATAATAAAAAGTTACTGATGCGAAAGTCTCCACCGGTGCGAATGAGCAAGTCAAGTTCAGGTAAATTCGCTAAACTAGTATATTCATTCAATGTATCTTCAGTAATATCATCAACACTCAGTGTATTATTGGCTACTTTTTCAGCGACTATTTTTGCGGCATTGGCGATGTCCCAACGGCCACCATAGTTAGCAGCCACAGACAATACCATACCTTTATTGTTTGCGGTTAAATCTTCTGAAACTTTTATTTTTTTCTGTAATTTATCTGAAAAACGTGAAACATCACCAATAACTTGAAAACGTACATCGTTCTTATGAAGCTTCTTTACCTCTCGTGTTAAAACAAACATAAAAAGATCCATTAACACGCTGACTTCTTGTTCAGGCCTTTGCCAATTCTCACTACTAAAAGCAAAAAGCGTTAATGCTTTTACACCCTGTTTTATCGCGGCACTAACAGAGGTACGAACAGACTCAACACCTGATTTATGACCAGCAACACGTGACTTTCCTCGCTGCTGTGCCCAACGACCATTGCCATCCATTATGATAGCAACATGCTGTGGCACTTGTATCGAGTTTTCAGTTATAGCTTCAGTCATAAACGTTCCATCATTCAGTTGGGTCTTTATTCAAATTTACTATAAAAAAAGCCGTAGTGGTTATCTAAAAACTACGGCTTATTTCAATGAGTTAAAAAAATTAGATTTCCATTAACTCTTTTTCTTTAATTGATAGAATGTCATCAACTTGTTTTACAAAGGTATCAGTCAACTTTTGAATATCATCTTCTGATTGATGCATTTCGTCATCACTGATATCTTTTTCTTTATTCAAAGATTTAACATCTGAATTAGCATCGCGACGAATATTACGAATCGCTATTTTTCCGTTTTCAGCTTCATTCTTAACCACTTTAACAAGTTCTTTACGACGTTCTTCTGTTAATGGCGGCAATGGAATGCGTATAAGTGTACCTTGAGATGAAGGGTTTAAGCCTAAATCAGATTTCAAAATTGCTTTTTCAACAGCGCCAATCATACCTTTATCAAAAACGGTAATCGCTAAAGTACGTGCATCAGGTGTTGCAATATTGCCCACTTGGCTTAATGGTGTATCCATACCGTAATAATCAACAACAATATTATCAAGCAAAGAACGATGTGCACGACCTGTTCTTACTTTGTTTAAATTGCTTTTTAATGATTCGATAGTTTTGCCCATACGTTCTTGAGCATCTTGCTTTATTTCATTTATCACGTTGAATTTCCTTTAAATCAAAAATTAAACTAAATTTTCTGTATGATCGATAGTTGTACCTTCTTTACCACCCATCACCACTTCTTTTAATGCGCCTGGCTTATTCATATTAAAAACACGAATAGTCATACTGTGATCACGAGCTAGCGTGAATGCTGCTAAGTCCATCACTTTAAGCTCTTTTTCTAACACTTCGTCATAACTTAACTGGCTATATAACGTAGCATCTGGATTTTTAACTGGATCATCTGAATAGATACCATCAACTTTAGTTGCTTTTAATACAACATCAGCTTCGATTTCAATACCGCGTAAACACGCAGCAGAATCTGTAGTGAAAAAAGGATTACCTGTGCCCGCACTGAATATAACAACACGACCAGATTTTAACAAACTGATACCTTCAGCCCAATTATAACGATCACAAACACCGGCTAAATCAATTGCAGACATTAATTTAGCATTAACGAATGCACGATGTAATGCATCACGCATTGCCAAGCCATTCATCACGGTAGCTAACATGCCCATTTGATCACCAACAACGCGATTCATTCCTGCTTCAGCAAGACCTGCACCACGAAATAAATTACCACCACCAATAACTAAACCAACCTGAATGCCCATTTCAATCAATTCTTTGATCTCTTGAGCCATACGATCCAAAACTTTAGGGTCAATACCGAAGCCCTCTTCACCCATGAGTGCTTCACCACTAAGTTTTAATAAAATTCGACGATATATTGGTTTTGGACTGATGCTCATAAAAACATTCCTGTATTTTGTCTAAAAATAGGCGAAAAAAAATAGCCGTGATCAATTTGACCGCGGCTATTTTAATACGTTTAGCTTACTATCGAAAGTCTAAACTGAAAAAAGAACTGTTTTACTGAGTTAAATGCTTAAAAATTAAGCTTTTGCCGCAGCAATTTGCGCTTCAACTTCAGCAGCAAAATCTTCTTCTTTCTTAGCAATGCCTTCACCAACTTCTAAACGAACAAAGTTAGAAACTGTAATGCCTTTCTCTTTAAGAGCAACACCAACAGTTTTCTTAGGTTCCATGATGAATGCTTGACCAGTCAAAGAAATTTCACCGGTAAATTTCTTCATACGACCGATGATAATCTTTTCAAGTAATTCAACTGGCTTTTTCTTTTTATCTTCGAGAGCATCATTTTCAGCTTTTAAGATATCAAGTTGTATACGCTGTTCATTTTCTACTACGCTAGCAGCAACATCATCAGGCGTTAAGAATTCAGGCTTACTTGCAGCAACGTGCATAGCAATGTGCTTTAATGATTCAATATCGCCTTCACCTGCAACAACAGCACCAATAGTACCGCCATGGCTATAAGAAGCCAATGAAGAACCTTCAACGTATGAAACACGACGTATATTGATGTTTTCACCAATTTTTGTCACAAGTGTAATACGCTTTTCTTCGAATTGAGCTTGTATCTCTTCGATAGTAGCTTTTGAAGCTAAAGCAGCATCAGCAACTTCGTTAGCAAAACCTAAGAAGTTCCCATCTTTTGCAACGAAATCTGTTTGACAGTTAACTTCAAGTAATGCAGCAACGCCATCAGCACTTTTAATTAAGATAACACCTTCAGCAGCGATGTTACCGGCTTTTTTAGCCGCTTTTGCTTGACCGTTCTTACGCATATTTTCAATCGCAAGTTCCATGTCGCCTTCGGCTTCTTGTAAAGCTTTTTTACAATCCATCATGCCCGCAGCTGTGCGTTCACGAAGTTCTTTAACCATTACAGCAGTAATTACCATGAGAAAATTCCTCAATTTTGTTATCCCCTATCTATTAAAAGCAGGGCATAAAATATTAATATGTTGCCACAAGCGGTTAAACGCTTGTGGCAATAGCAAAAAAAGTTATGAAAAACTGAAATTATTCAGCTTCTACAAAACCGTCTTTTTCAGCTTGAACTACGATGTTCTTTTCACGACCAGCTAAAACTGCGTTTGCTGCAGAATCAGTGTATAAAGTCACGGCGCGAATTGCATCGTCGTTACCCGGGATAATGAAATCAATGTTATCTGGGTTAGAGTTTGTATCAACTACAGATATTACTGGAATACCTAAGTTTTTAGCTTCTTTAATAGAAATGTGTTCATGATCAGCATCAATGATGAATAAAACGTCAGGTAAACCACCCATGTTTTTGATTCCAC
>Ga0209395_1002932_pt1 | contig 21673 bp, 15 predicted proteins | sample GOMGulsemesocosm_3_FD_184635 | JGI IMG/M metagenome (GOLD analysis project Ga0209395, IMG submission 184635) | Methane-oxidizing microbial communities from mesocosms in the Gulf of Mexico - GOM9D Gulf of Mexico (SPAdes) (version 2) | ecosystem: Environmental > Aquatic > Marine > Cold seeps... | reverse complement strand
GCTAGAGCTTATTCCTTACTATCAAGTTAATGACAACATTCGTGTCGGCTTTGGTATTACCCATCATTTTAACAACCAATTTGACTCCAGCGCTGTTTTTTCAGAGCACAGCCAAAAACAGCTTGAACAGGGGTTATATCTTGGCGGTGCTGAAGGTGCCGAGCCACAAAATAACTATGATGTAATTAGCGCGGCGTTGTTCACTCAATTTAATAACTATCACCAACTACTCAACCCAGATCAAGCGGCATACGACGCTGCAGATTTTGCGATGATCGTTAATCAAGAGCTAAGTAATGGTACCGGCTGGGTTGGCTCAGTAACTTATGACTGGCCAGCCTATAAGAGCCGTCTAGAGCTGCGCGTAGTGACGATGAGTTATAACTTAGATACAGCGATGACGCTGGTTAACCGTCAAGATCCAAGCCGTGCAGGCGTTATCAGCAGCAACAAGCGCCAAGCGGTTGATGGCGACCATGTCGGCCTTTATTACCATTGGTTATTTTAACTGTTGTTTCTTTAGCTGTTGCTATGCCTCAAAAGCTATCGTGTGCTTTTGAGGCATAATTTATGACCCATTTTCACAACAGTTATTACCAATGCTAAAAAGAACACCATTTTTGCTTGCCCTTGCCATTAGCCATCTCGGCTGCCTATGTAGTTAATCTAATCAATAGTAATAATAACGTCATGCGGACGTTATTTAGTATTAAAACCGACCAATATTGGCACATCCAATTACCGGATTCAGAGACAAAAGTCCCCTTAACCGATCTAAACAAAGATAACCAGTCTAAACCTTAGTAACACAGTTGATGAAATGGTGTTTGTTGTCCCATTTGCAGTGTCAAATCAAGGCACGGGCATCTTCTGGTATTTGGGATTATTTATATTAAATACCAATACAGATGACATTAGGCAAATTGATACTTTATTTATAGGCGACCGAATTACAGTAAATACGCTGAAAACAATTGAGCCATTTGATGTCACCCCCAGCTTAGAGCTGAGCTATTTAACACACCATTCGCATCAAAATCAGCAACAAAGCATGAGCAAAATACCACGTAAAGAAGTAATACTACGAATCAACATTTCGTTGGCGGGATTTTCAACATAGAGCCGCAACCACAACAAATTACCAAAAGTGCATTCTCGTGCTTAGGAACAATAAAGTTTGCCCGATTGTCATAATACCCTGTGGTGTTAGCAAATCTGTAAGCCGCTATCGCGCAAAAGTGAGATAGACCAGTGCTAATATATCCTCGAAAGTTCCCGCTCAAAAGACTACGGGTCTGACGAGGAAAACACCCGTCATCCTCGAGTTTTTTTTATCGAGGATCTCATGATGCCTGCCGCGCTTTAAAAAAATTCATGATGTCAGCTCTGTATTTAATCCAATACGCGCAGTGCCAGATCCCGGCTAAAAAGACTACCGGGGGATGACGAAGGTGACTCTTAAACCAACATTGGCACAACTTTTTCTATGGCGCTATGTGCCCCTTAGCGTCATAGCTGATTAAGGTAAGTTGATTGGACTGAGCCTACTGTTGCTGGCAGGGACGTCAGTCCAAGCTTCGAACTCAGCCAGATCCCGGCTAAAAAGACTACGGGATGACGAAGGTGATCGCTTAACCAACATTGGCACAACCATTTTCAAGGCGCTTTGTACCTCTTAGCGTGCTAGGCATAATTTCACATTTTGGTTCGGGCAAACTTAATTGCTCCTAGACATCGCATTCATTTCAAGCAAGATGATTTCTGATTAATTTTGGGCTCAAAAGTTACAAGGTGTATATTTGATGCTAGCAGCTCGCTCCTGCGGCTAGATTGTGGCGCTATAAATGGATAGCGGCAATGGATAGGACTGCCCTCTAGAGCCCCTCGCCTCGCATTCGAACAAGCGGTTCAGATAATCTAATTTCATTACATACCCATAAAAAAAGTCCGGTGCTTAAGAGTCGCCGGACTTTTTTAATTTAACGCAGTGGCATTAGCCGACTATTGTATTGTTTTTCACATCTGTTATTGAATCTTATATAACTTCTCAACAGTATGCATTTCACCCCTAAACAAACCAGTGATATGTGCTGTGACGGTTAAATCGCTGGCGTGCGTATAGCTTACATGGCCATCTGTGACATCAAGCTGGTCTGGGTAGTTCGTGCTCCAAGTAATTGTTACCGTCTCTAAACTGTCGATTGATGTCGGTAAGTTTATATCCGCAGTTGGGGTAACCAAACGTTGCTTCATAATGGTAGTTTCTGTTACATAGCGCTGTGCCGCCCTAAGCTCTGAGCCCAGTATTCCTTCCAGAGAAATATAGTGCAGACTCGCATTGGCATTAAATATTACCTTGTCAGACAGCAAACCAATTTGATTGATCTGTTGCCCAGCATCAGGGTAGCTCACTAATGTTTCAGCCCCAGTATCAGTCAGCTTTATCACACTAATATCTTGCTCATTAGCCACTGCAACCAGTTGCGCACTCTGATTAACTGCTAATTTTTCAACGGCATGACTAACGGTAAATGCCTGCGAAAGCACTAAGCTGTTATTGCTAGAGTTAATAAACAATACTTGATTGTCAACACCAGCATTGTTGCTGCCCTTACCTATTACAGCTAACTGTTGATCTGAAATAAAGTGTAGCTTGGTTAAGCTATAAGCCGGATAACTATAGGTAGCCAGCAATGTCATGGTGTTAAAGTTGACCAGTGATACTCGACCAGTATTATCAGTAAAGGCGACGTAATCACCGTTATTTGAAACTGTAATATCAACAACCGAAATGCCAGTAGCAAGTTTATAACCTGGGCTAAATTGTTCTGTTAATTTATCCCCTGATAGACGATGAATAGTATCGCCTTGGGTATTTTTAGCCACAACTGCAATGACTGTTGAATCGTCAGTTATGGCCATTAATTTAAAGCTGGTGTTATAACAAGACGCTTCACTGTTATCGACGCCGGGGATTGCATCTGGCAGCTGAACATCGGGAGTAGGAGTTGGAGTTGGATTAAAAATATCGACATCAGGGGTTGATGCCGCACTGTAAGCATCTATACCAACACGACTGCTACCAGACGAAGTCTTTTGCGCTGAAGTTTTAGCCGCTGCGGTAGTATCTTCTTGATCCATCGCCATCAAGAAGAGTCCTTGCGTACCCGTGCTCTCGCAGGTCGTAGCTATGTCTTGCTCACTACTAACCGTTAATAAATAGAACTTATTAGTCGCGATACTTTGCTTAATTAGTTGCACTTCATTAAATGTCGACCCATTTTGCTGCGCTAGCCATTCAGCATACGCTTCCAAATAGTCTTCCTCATCTTCCTCGTATTCAACCTCTTCCTCTTCGTATTCGTCGCTATCTTTTTGCGGCAATGGCGCGCTGTAACTTGGCTTAACTGATGATGGCTGACTTGGGGTAGTGTCTGTTGCTGTATTAGTGACCACAACCGCGTAAGCACCAGTATTAGCATTTAATGCGATTCGCGTATCGTCATCTGTCAAAATAATCATTCGACCAGTAACAGGATGTAAATCAAAATTGCTGACACTAACCTGTCCTGTGGCGTCAAGAGAATAACTTCCCTCTTGTGTCAGCTCAGGGTGCATTAATTTATCTAAATGGATTTGCAATGGCTCAACGGTAAATTTGCCAGCAAAGACCATCAGATCAACAGCAGCGGCAATATTCAAATAAGGGTTACTACTGACTAATTGATTGGCTTTTTTCAGTGAATTAATAATCTCGGCGGCGGCCAGCTCTGGACCATCAATCAGGTCTAATTCAGAAAAATCGAGACTAAATTTTGATGTTAAATACGCTTTAGCTAAACCTATGTCACCTTTAACTAACGGGTTGTACATCACTTCGTTATTAATCAGGGTAGTAAATGGTGTAATAATCGAACTGCTTGCTACCGCGGTTAAACTAAAGCCATCATAACTTTTAATTATCGGGCTGCTGGTAGAGTTATTATTGGTGTTGGCGCTAACTTCCTGCGACTCACCATCACTGCAAACACCGTTAAGGTTTAGGTCAACACAGTCCATTTTCTCACTGCGGTAAAGCTTTTCAACATAGGTTGGAAATTGAGTTTTATTGGCGACTGCAATTTGCGCGTCGTTCGATTCACTGCTACCACAACCGGTGAGTGACATTAATGCGCCTGTTATTGCTAACATTTGACACATCCATTGAGAGTTTTTAGCCATTAGTATTCCCTATATTGCTGCTGTATTTTTTATGGCCGAATTATCACAGTCAATCGCAATAAGATCAATAACAATAACCATTACTATTTAGATTTAATTAAGTTGCTTAAATTTAAAAAAATTATGACACTGCTTAATCGTGGCTTCCCGCTTAACAAAGCCAATAAAGCGCCTGAAATTCCAGTCAATTACCGATGATTTTCCCCTTCCCCCTCAAGCAACATAAAGCAAGTGATAACAGTCTCCCAAAACAATTGTAGCGCTATCTCGATTGAATTAAACAGGCTACGAAGATATAGATTTAACAAAAAATACAGTAACAATATAATATATAACAAATTAATATGATTAAAAACGGCTCAACCAAAACACAAACTTAATACAAATCATTATTGTTTGCAGTTTACGCGGGTGTTACAATCCTGCCAGTTTTTCACCTCCGACCCGAAATAACAGGCAGTAGCATCATGAAATCATTTACATTATCTAAGGTTGCACTAGCAACACTCATGGCAATAACCAGTCAGTTATCCTTAGCGACAACAGCTCCTAATGATGAAGCGACGGTAGAAGCCATTACCGTTACTGGTCAAAAAATTGCGCGTTCGCTACAAAATACTAAAGAAAGTGTCTCGGTCATTACCAGCGATGACATAGCTCAAATGCCAGTAGTGCAGTTTAGTGATTTGCTCGATATTACGCCTAACGCTTTTTCGTTTGCTGGCGGTGAATCTTTTGGGTTACGTGGTATTACGCAAAGTTCAGCCTCAACTGGGGGTGGCGACGGTGCATTAGGCACCTTATATATTGATAATGTCGCCTACACCGGATATTCAACCCGCTTTAACCCGAAAGATTTATGGGACGTTGAACAAGTGGAAATCCTACGTGGTCCACAATCAACCAACGTGGGTCGTAATGCGCTAGTAGGTGCTATGGTGGTTAAAACTAAGCGGCCGCAACTTGAGCAAAATCTGGCGAGCGTTAAGCTAGAAAAGGGCAATTTGGGATCACAGGGCGGCTCAGTGATGGCCAATATTGCGGTGACCGACAACTCGGCATTACGCCTATCGGCTCAACGTTCTACCACAGATGGTTACATCAACAATGTTACTTTAAATGATGATAAGTTTGATGCGCGGGAAAATACCAATCTTCGCGCGCAATATTATGTCGAATTTAACGACAAATTCAGCGCCAACTTAGCATTAGGCCATGCAGAAACTGTCCGCGGCCAAGACATTTATCGCGCCGATCTGCAACCAATAGATAGCTTTACCAGCTCCGCCAATATTGCGGCCAATGAAGAATATGATGCAACTACAGGTTCTCTTGAACTCGATTATCAGCTCAATGACACGTTTAATTTAAGCGCAGTCACTTCGTTTATTAATGGCGATTACACCCGGATTGACGATGACGACGAAGGCCCAGAGGGTGGTAACGCCTATCGCGGCCGTAACGCCCAGGATAAAAACTGGGCGCAAGAATTACGCCTAAGTTACAATTCGAGTAAATTGCAAGGTGTGATCGGGCTGTACTATACCGAAGTAGAACTAATAAACGATACTCGCGCCTTAACCAATATTTTACCGGCCGATGTCGGCGTGCCTTCGTCGTTATTGCCATTTTACCCTACCGTATTAGAACTTAACCGCCATACCCCGTTTGAGCAGCAAACCACTAACTATGCGCTCTTTACCGAATGGGATTATAAACTGACAGAACGAGTAACTGTATCTGCAGGTTTTCGTTACGATAACGAAAAACAAGACTCGCTATCGAACTCAGCAAATACTCTATTGCCAGGCAGCGAACTGCCAGACCCAGTCGCTGTAGGCGCAATAGGTGGCGTGGCAGCACAAGCTGGTGTAACTCAAGTCAATGCCCTGTTAATGTCGCAATTAACCGCGACCAACTTCCCTGAGCGCCAAGCCAACTATGATGCCTTTTTACCACAAGTGGGTATTTCTTACGCGCTTGATCAAAACTCATCTATTAGTGCATTTTACAAACAAGGTTACCGTGCGGGTGGCGCTGAGTTAACGCTAACAGGCAGTCAAAACGAGTATGCACCAGAGTATTTAAATAACGTTGAAATAGCCTATCGCTCAGTATGGTTACAAGGCGACCTTATTGTTAATGCCAACGCTTATTACGGCGACTGGACAGATCAACAAGTTACTCAATGTGATCCTGCCAATATCTATGATTGCATTACGGTTAATGCTGGTGAGTCTGAAATTTATGGCCTTGAAGCCGAGACTCATTATACCCTGTCTGACGATATCAGTATTTTTGCCAGTATCGGTTATGCCCACACAGAGTTTACGCAGTTTATTAGTCCAAGCGATGGTGATTTAAGTGGTAAAGACTTTGTATTTTCACCAGATCTGACCGCTGCAATTGGCGCCCGTGTTTATTTAACAGACGCATTTTATGTTGGCGGTAATGTCAATTATCAAGACAGCATGTGGGGTGACTTTAGCAACACAGTAAAACTAAATGCGCGTACTTTAGTAAATTTAAAAGCAGGTTACGAGGGCGACAATTACAATATCGATGCTTATGTTACTAACTTAACAGACAAGTTCTACTTGCAAATGAATTCAGCAGGTAATGGCGATAGCGTGTCTGTTCGTGGTGGCGCGCCTCGTCAAGTTGGGGTGTCTGTGACCTATCATTTTGAATAATCAATAAACTCGTCCACGTTCTAATGAGCAAGATTATACTCCGATAAAGAAGCCCTCATTGCAGGGCCTCTTTGGTTTTATTTAGTCATAAGTGAGTCACGATGTGAATCGAGCAAAATGGTTCAAAGTTCACAGCTGGGTCGGATTTAAACTATCGATCTTTATGTGTTTTGTTTTAATCACTGGCACTTTGGCGGTGTTTTCCCATGAAATAGATTGGCTCGCTAATTCGGCGATGCGAATTGATAGTAGCAGCGCTAAACCTATCAAGTGGTCTGCAATTTATCGACAATTTAAAGATCAACATCCTAATAAAAAATTATTGCATATTAACGCGCCAATCGACCCTTGGTTTAGCGCTGAGCTGGTATATCTGAAACATAAAAATAGCTACCATCGTAATTTCTTTGACCCAAACAGCGGTCAATACTTAGGTGATGGTCGCTGGTACAACTGGCAACGATTTTTTAGAATGGCCCACCGCCATTTAATGTTGCCAACGAAAATAGGTGTTCCTATTGTTAGTTCTATTGCAATTTTTATGATGGTGTCATTACTCACCAGTTTAGTCGTGTATCGTAAGTGGTGGCGTGGATTTTTCAGAATGCCACGACGTTCACATCGTAAATTTTTCTGGGGCGACATTCATCGTTTATTCGGTGTTTGGAGCCTGTGGTTTGTCTTTATTATCTCCTTAACTGGGCTTTGGTATTTAGTCGAAGTATTAGGCCTAAATGCATCCTATCCCGACCGTGGTCAAACCAAGATCCAACGAAGCCAAGCTGAAACAGTGATGCCCTCTCTCGCTGTTTTTAATCAAATGCTCACCACTACCCGCATTGAGTTTCCAGATCTTGAAATTAAAAAAATTTATTTTCCACAGCGCGTTGGCGACGGCGTAGTATTCCAAGGCCAAGCCAGTGCAATACTGGTGCGCCCTCGGGCTAATATCATTAGTTTCGATCCTATTTCTGGTGGGCAACTTACGCTTAACCGTGGCGAAGACTTATCGCTGCATGCGCGCATATCTGAAGCCGCAGATCCTTTGCACTTTGGTACTTTCGCTGGTTTTTTATCCAAAATTATCTATTTTATTTTTGGCGTTATTTTAAGCATTTTAGCGGTTAGTGGCACTTATATTTATGGCATGCGCGTAGCTAAAACGTGTAAAACCGACCCTAAACCACAGGCTAGATTTTGGCATGCGGCCTGTCGTGATATGGGAGGGTGGAAGTGGATTTCGTTATTTTTTATAACGCTATGTTTAGGGCTAGCCCTAATGTTATTTAGCGGCATGATTGAGCAATAGCGCAATTGTGGTTAGACCTTATTCTAACCACAATAATATGTTCAATATAGCGCGATAAAAAAGGTACTTTATTATAAAACGGACTATTTTAATGCCATTTAAACCCCGTGCTCCTTTTATGACAAAGAACATCCTAAATTCAAGCAAAAGCATCAAGATAAATTTGACGATATTCAAATGGGGATCTGCCAGAAGACCCAACATGACGTTCAGTCAACATTTGAAAAAGGTAGCTTTGAGCAGCTGCTATAACTCACGTTACACCACTGGCATGATTCATTACATTACTGCTGGTTCGCCCGGGCACTTCTGGCAGCAATTTCACAACCGTGCTGGTAAATCCATTGCAGGTTTTGATTCCAACGCGCGACAAATTTTCCTTCAATATGCTCTCTAAGCCATTTAAGCCCAGTATCTTTGTCTTGACGTTTATGCCACAACATTGAAATTGCCGTTTTGGGTATCTCGACTGGGCAATGAGCCACCGCTAACTTGCCATTTTCAACATCTTTATATATCGCGCCAGAGGGTAAAATCGCGATTAAATCGGTTTCTATTAATAACGGTGCGGCCGATGAAAAATGATTAACTGTCATCGCTATTCGACGAGTCAAATCGTATTGCTGTAAGACCCGATCAGTTAAGCCATAACTGTCGCCAGATAGCGACACCAGTAAATGCTCTGCGGCGACAAAATCTTCAATGCTAAGCTCCGATTGCGCCAGTGGGTGATCGTGGCGCATCGCACAAACTAAGCAGCTTTCAAATAAATGACTGGAACGAATGCTGGGATCATCAGGGGTGACAGAGCTAATCACTAAATCAACATCAGCATCGTCAAGTACCTGCTGAGCATTGTCGATAGTGTACGGCACTGCGTGCAGGTTAATGCCTGGCGCGTGGCGCTCAAAAAAATGACGCATTTCAAGCCACAAGCTATCGACGATAATATCTGTTACAGCAATGCGGAAGGTGCGCTGAACAGTTTTAGGCTCAAAGTCATCAGGCTCGATAGCTTGACTCAGTTGATAAAGTGGATCTTTTACTTGCTGCCATAAGTTTTTAGCATAACTGGTCGGCTGGATATTACGGCCATCTTTAACAAACAGCTCATCATCCCAAGCACTGCGCATCCGTGCTACTGCATTAGAGACCGCTGGCTGGGTCATCGATAATCGCCGAGCAGTGCGGGTGATTGATCGCTCGGTCATCACGCAATCAAAAATGACTAATAAGTTGAGTTCTTGGGGTCGCATAATCTGTGGCTTCTTATCAATAAAACTGCAATACATCATATTATGTTATGTATTTACTAGCCAGCCTTAAATCATTCATCATTTAATGCTATGCGTTACATATCAATTAATGATTATTTATGATGAATAATTCAGCATAGAATGCACCCATATAAATTTAACGAGAAAGACAATGAACAAAAAAAACCTGCTGCGCGCACTTTTAAGCACACTTGCTGCCAGTGCTTTAATGGCTTGCCAGCCACAAGCTGAACAAGCGGTTGGTCATAGCAAACCACCAGCACCTCAAGTTACCGTGGCGCAAGTCATTAATGAGCGCGTTACCCAGTGGGACGAGTTTACTGGCCGACTTGAAGCGCCACAAACTGTCGCTTTACGACCACGGGTATCTGGTTATATTAAACAGGTTGTCTTCAACGAAGGTGCGCTGATAAAAGCCGGCCAAGTATTATTTAAAATTGACGCCAAACCTTTTATCGCTCAAGTTAATCGCCTAAAGGCCGAAGTGAACGACGCAAAAAGTCAGGCATTGTTAGCTAAACGCGAACTGCAACGTGGCCAACGCCTCAAAAAGAAAAATGCTATTTCTCAAGAAGAACTCGACAACCGCCTTGCACGCCAACAACAAAGCGCCGCGCATGTGCAATCACAAGTAGCAGCGTTAGCAACGGCACAACTTGATCTTGATTATACTCAGGTTAAAGCGCCAATTAGCGGTCGAATTTCTCGCGCCTTTATTACCAAGGGTAACTATGTAACCGCTGGACAAAGCGAGCTAACCTCATTAGTTTCAACGGATAAGGTTTATGCTTATTTCGACGCCGACGAACGCACTTTTTTAAACTATATGCAGCAAGCGCGCCAAGCCAATGCCACTAAAACCCATGATAGAAAATCACCTGTGATGATGGGCTTAGCCATTGATCAAGACTTCCCTTATAGCGGCCATATCGATTTTATTGATAACCAAGTTAATCGCGATACCGGCACTATTCGTGGTCGTGCGGTATTTGACAATAGCGATGGTCGTTTCACCCCAGGTTTATTCGCACGGATGAAGTTAGTTAGCAGCGCAAGTTATCAAGGCATTCTCATTGACGATAAGGCTATTAGTACCGATCTCAATAACAAATTTGTCTTGATATTAGACCAAGACAATACGGTGCAATATCGGCGGGTGGTTTTAGGTCAAAAACATCACAACCTACGCTTAATTAAAGACGGCCTTAGCGCTGGCGATACTATTGTCGTTAAAGGATTACAGCGCGTTCGCCCTGGTGCCCAAGTAAATGCCAAGCGGATAGCAATGGCTGACGAAAAAGTAGTAGCCCAACTAAAGCAACAACAGCAACGAATTGATGCACTAAAAACCGACGTCGAATTAGCCGCAAGCCCTGCCTTGTCATTGACGCGCGGTTAAGGATTTAATATGAAGTTTTCACAATTTTTCATTTCCAGACCGATATTTGCAGGAGTGATCTCATTGATGATCATGATCGCCGGCGCGATCGCGGTCTTTCAATTACCTATTACCGAATACCCTGCGGTGGTGCCACCCACAGTTGTGGTCACGGCTAATTACCCAGGTGCTAACCCGACTGTCATTGGCGATACCGTGGCGACCCAGCTCGAACAAGCGATCAATGGCACCGAAGGCATGTTGTATATGTCTTCTCAAGCGACTTCTGACGGCCGTTTAAGCCTAACTGTGACGTTTGAACTAGGCACCGATCCCGATGATGCCCAAGTACTGGTGCAAAACAGAGTAGCGCGCGCCCTGCCCCGCTTGCCGCAAGAAGTACAACGCTTAGGCGTGGTGACAGAGAAATCGTCACCAGATTTAACCATGGTGGTACATTTAACCTCACCTGACGATCGTTACGACATGCTGTATTTGTCAAACTATGCGGCGCTTAATGTCAAAGATGAGCTAGCACGAGTCGACGGTGTCGGCAGTGTTCAGCTGTTTGGTGCTGGTGAATACTCAATGCGGATCTGGCTTAATCCACAAAAAGTAGCCGCCTTAAACATGACCGCGATGGACGTGGTTGCGGCAATTAAAGAACAAAATCAACAAGCAGCCGCTGGTAGCCTTGGCTCACAGCCAACCGCGCAAAATAATTTTCAGTTGCTAATTAACCTTAAAGGTCGCCTAAGCAGCGAGCAAGAATTTAACGACATCGTGATTAAAGTAGGCCAACAAGGTCAGTTGGTTCGCCTGTCTGATGTTGCCGAGGTTGAGCTTGGTGCTAATAATTATGCGCTGCGTTCATTGCTTAATAACAAAGAAGCGGTCGCGATCCCTATTTTCCAGCGCCCGGGTTCAAATGCGATTGCAATTTCTGATGGTATTCGCGCCAAAATGGCTGAGCTAAAACAGAATTTCCCTGCTGGTGTCGATTATTCAATTGTGTATGACCCAACGGTGTTTGTCCGTGGCTCAATTGAAGCAGTCATTAGTACCTTGTTTGAAGCGCTGGCCTTGGTTGTTATTGTGGTCGTGCTATTTTTACAAAACTGGCGCGCGGCTATTATTCCGTTAGCGGCGGTACCTGTGTCATTAATTGGTACCTTTGCCATTATGTACGGCATGGGCTTTTCGCTTAACGCCTTATCATTATTTGGCCTGGTATTAGCCATCGGCATTGTGGTCGATGATGCGATTGTGGTGGTTGAAAATGTTGAACGTAATATCGAAAATGGTTTAGCGCCAAAAGAGGCTGCTAAACAGGCGATGAAAGAAGTTACCGGCCCTATTATTGCCACCACCTTAGTACTTGCCGCCGTATTTATTCCTACCGCTTTTATGTCGGGTTTAACCGGACAATTTTACCGTCAGTTTGCATTAACGATCACCATTTCGACCGTTATTTCAGCCATCAATTCGCTGACATTAAGTCCGGCACTTGCTGCCGCGTTATTACGTAGCAAAGACGCGCCTAAAGACCGTTTTAGTCGATTAATTGATACGCTATTTGGCCGCTGGTTATTTGGCCCTTTCAATCGTTTTTTCGACTGGAGCAGCAAAGTTTATAGCAATGGCATTAAACGGTTAATCCGTGGCGCTGGTATCGTAATGGTATTATATGTCGGCTTGCTTGCCCTAACGGCGAATCAATTTGTTGAAACGCCAACGGGTTATGTGCCAACACAGGACAAACAGTATTTAGTCGCCTTTGCTCAACTACCGGGTGCGGCATCGTTAGATAGAACAGATGCGGTGATCCGCGAGATGTCTCGCATTGCACTAGAGTACCCAGGCGTCGAGTCTTCGGTTGCTTTTCCGGGACTAAACATTAACGGCTTTACTAATAGCCCGAGTTCTGGCGTTGTGTTTGTTACCCTTAAACCTTTTGCACAGCGCACCGAAGAACACCAATCAGCTAGCGCGATTGCGTGGGCGCTTAATGGCAAGTTTGCGTCAATTGAAGACGCCTTTATTGCAATTTTCCCACCGCCACCAGTCAACGGCATGGGTAATATCGGCGGCTTCCGCTTGCAAATTCAAGACAAAGGCGACATGGGTTATGAGGCGCTATATGCCAAAACTCAAGAAGTCATCGGCAAGGCATGGGCTACACCAGAGCTAACAGGCGCTTTCACTAGTTTCGCAGTTAATACGCCGCAAATTGATGTCGATATCGACCGTGAAAAAGCTAAAATGCAAGGCGTTGCGATCAGTGACATTTTCTCGACCATGCAAATTTACCTTGGCTCGATGTATGTTAATGATTTCAACAAGTTTGGCCGTAACTATCAGGTTAACGTCCAGTCTCGTGATGATTTCCGCCAAGAACCCGAGCAAATTGGTCAACTTAAAGTACGTAATGCTAACGGTGATATGGTGCCATTAGGCTCATTTATTAAGATTAATCATGCCGCAGGCCCTGATCGCGTAATGCATTACAACGGCTTTATTACCGCTGAAGTCAATGCCTCGCCAGCACCGGGTTACAGCTCAGGTCAAGCACAAGCTGCGATGGAAAAAATCCTCGCACAAACGCTGCCTAGCGGCATGAGTTATGAGTGGACAGAACTGACTTACCAACAGCAACTGGCTGGTAATACGGCGATTTACATCTTCCCATTAGTAGTGCTGTTAGTGTTTTTGGTGTTGGCGGCGCAATACGAAAGTTTAAGCCTACCGTTAGCTATTATCTTGATTGTTCCAATGACCTTATTGTCTGCGATTACCGGGGTTATTATTTACGGCGGTGACAATAACATCTTCACCCAAATCGGCTTTATTGTGCTGGTGGCGCTCGCCACTAAAAATGCGATATTAATCGTTGAATTCGCGCGAGAAAAAGAACAACAAGGCATGCCAGTTATTGCAGCGGTACTTGAAGCGAGTCATCAGCGATTACGCCCAATATTAATGACTTCTATTGCCTTTATTATGGGAGTATTGCCAATGGTACTTGCGACAGGTGCTGGCGCCGAAATGCGTCAAGCTATGGGCGTTGCAGTATTCTCAGGCATGATTGGGGTAACCATTTTTGGTTTGTTATTAACACCTGTGTTCTATGTCTTGGTGCGTAAATACCTTGGCCGCAGTTCGCTGCGCCAAGAGACACCTGTTGTAACAACACCTAGTCACTTGATTGAAGAAAATTAAATGAAAGTATTAAATTTTACCGTGCTTGCTAGCGCATTATTACTCACCGCTTGCAGCACTGTGGGGCCCGACTATCGGGCACCAACAATGGACCCAGTCAACTTAACTGTCGAAAGTGATGTGAAAACTGTTAACTATGATCGCCAATGGTGGCAGCGTTTTGATGATCCTATTTTAAGTCAGTTGGTCGATATCACGTTAACCACTAACAAATCTTTAGCCGCTGCACAGGCTAATCTCGATCGCGCACTGGCACAATTTAGCGATATAGATAACGATTCACTGCCAAGTGGGACGGTTGATCTGAGCTATCAAGAAAGCAAAGGTCAGCAACCGGGCAATGGCACCCAGCAAGTGCAAAGCCGATATTACCAAGGCGGCGCTACTATTAACTGGCAGCTCGACTTAGCCGGAAAACTGCGCCGTGCCACCGAATCGGCATTGGCCAATGCCCAATCAACTCAAAGCGAATTACATGCGTTGCAAGTTGAGATAGTAAGTAACTTAGTCAGTGTTTACGCCGATTATCGCGGCACGCAGCACCAATTAACGGTCGCAAAGCGTAATGTCTTAATTCTTGGTGAATTAGCGCAGCTGGTACAGGTTCGCCAGCAAGAAGGATTAGCGTCTGAACTTGAGTTAACCCGTATTTTGGCTCAACAAAGTGCCGTAAAGGCATCTATTGAGCAATTGGCTAGCACCCTTAAACTGACCGAATACGATTTGGCTTTATTAAGTGGTCAGCGAGCTAACGCACTAACGGTCAATCTTAGTGAGCAGGACATTCCGCAGTTAAATGGTCCTGTAGCCATTGGTGATGCTGGGCAGTTATTATTGCGTCGCCCAGATGTTCGCGCAGCAGAGCGTCGGTTAGCCGCCAGCACCGCCAACATTGGTGTCGCAACAGCCGACCTTTATCCACAAGTAAACGTCAGCGGATTCCTTGGGTTTATTACCGGCCAATCAACTGACCTTTCAAGCAACGCTGGGGCCTGGTCAATAGTGCCAAGCATTAGCTGGCAAGCATTAAATTGGGCGTCGGTTGAAGCGCGAATTGATGCCGCCAATGCTCAGCAACGTCAAATGATGGCTCACTATCAGCAGCAATTGTTGGTTGCGGTTAACCAAGCGCAATCGTCATTAACCGCTTACAGTTATAGCCAGCGTCGCCTGCATCATTTGGCTGCACAACGGGTCGCTTCTGAGCGAGCAATGACCTTAGCCACCGCGCAATATCGCTCTGGTTTGTCTGATTTGTTAACGTTGCTCGATACCGAACGTAGCTTGTTAGCAGCACAAGATACCTACGCCCAAGCGCAAGCTCAGGTGATGAAAGATCTGGTCGCTATTTACCGTTCGTTCGGTGGTGCAATAGGCCAATCAACAGCAGGTTAGTGCAAAGAATAGCTGGTGGCGTGAGCTCGAATGATACGGACTTTTAACAGCGCCTCTTTACTTAGCCTGCTCACGAATATAGCGTGATGGCGAGCAACCAAACCAACGCTTGAACGCGCGGTTAAAAGAGCTTTGCTCGTTAAAACCAAGCTGCTGCGATAGTTCGATCAATTTGATCTTATTGAGCTGGTTAAGCGTGCGCGTTTTTCTTTCGTCATCTAACAGTTCGCCAAAACGGCAATTTTCATTTTTTAATTGTCGTTGCAGCGTACGGGTCGAGCGATTGAATAGGTGGGCGAACTGGATCAGGGTGCAATCTTGCAGATCTGGCTTTATGTTAAGTAAATGCGCTATTTCAGCCCGTAAGGATGATGTGGTATTTAGGCTTGCCAGCTCTTGATTAGATAACTCGGTCATTGATTGGTGCAACGGCGGGTTATTACTCCTGAAAGCTACCACCAACATCTCGACCGGAAATTCTATTTGATTAAAATGGCTATTCACAAACACTGAGCAATGTAAGTATTTGTTAAGCTGTTGCTGCTGCTCAACCTTATAAGGATAAGTAAATAGCACCTTAGTTGGTGCCAATTGATCGCCTAGAATCTGCTTAGCGGTGGTAAACCAAGCTGCCATATTGCGTAAAATCACCTGCTCACTACAGTTTTGCTGCGGCGTCCAGCGTATGGTAGCGACTTCATCAGTCGTACTAAATTCAATAACCCCGATATTTGCAACAAGCTTATCAAATACCAATAGATGTTTAATCGCTTCGCCAAGATTAGCACTCGATTCAATCAAGTAACCTAACACACCATAATCGGCACTTTGCACATCACTGCCGACATGAAAACCAAACAGCGGATCTTCTAACTGATGCTTGCCATAATCGAGCAAAGCACTGTAATGGCTTAGTGCTACTCGTTGGCTCTTTTTATAACACGAGAATTCACTAAATTTAATCGCGCGCAAGGCTTGATCAGACGGCACATTTTGACGAGCTAAAAAATCTAATACGCTGCTGAAATATGCGAGTGAAGTATTAAACAAATTGAGTACCCTTTTTCGGCTTTGACTGTCACTTAAAGATAAAAACATGTCATGCTTTGGCAAGTCTGCCACGATTGAATTAGTTAATCTAGAGTATCTTTACGCCAGCGAGCATCAGCATGATAGAAATATTATTAAAACAACAGGTCGACTGTCCGATAGGACCACTTGTCGCGATCATGCTAGAACATGACAAATTAGGCCGCTTTTTCGACGCTAAATTTAAACAAACTAAGCCCGCGCTTGATAACGAACCCGCTGGTGGGTGTGGTGCTATACGCCAAGTAACGATGCGCGGTAGCAGCTTCTTAGAAGAGATAATACAGGCTAATGAGCACCAGATTAGTTATCGAATTATTGGTTCGGGTCCAGTCAGCAATCACCGGGCTGATATCTATTTTACCCAGCAAGATCAACACACCCTGATCAATTACTCGATTTGTTGCTCTGCGCCTTGGTGGCAGCCTGACTTTCTCGTTAAATTCGTAATTGAGCGAGATATAGCCAAAGGTCTCAATAAATTAGCGAGCTACTGTGATGAACGTTGAGTTAATTTTGTGGGCCGTTAGCCCGATATTTTTTTTATTCATCGGCTATGAGTTTGTTAAGCACCGTGCCCGTTACGACATTAAAGATTCACTTGCCAATACCGCGTTAGCCGTTATGCATCAGGGGGCCGACGCCCTTTCATTAATCGTATTGATGCCATTATTTTATAGTCTCTATCAATACCGCCTCTTTGAGATTGAACTTAACGTTGTGACGATTTTTGGCGCCTTTGTATTACAAGACTTGCTGTATTATTGGTTTCATCGTGCCTCGCATAATGTTCATTGGCTGTGGGCGGCCCATGTGGTGCATCATAGCTCAACCATTATGAATTTTAGTACCGCCTTTCGCCAAAGCATTATGTATCCCGTGGCGGGTATGTGGTTATTTTGGACACCAATGATGCTACTTGGCTTTGATCCCAAGGTGGTACTTGGTGTCGTTGCAATTAACCTAGCGTTTCAGTTTTTTGTTCACACCGAGATTGTCGGTAAGTTAGGCTGGATTGAACGAGTATTTAATACCCCTTCTCATCACCGTGTTCATCATGCAATAAACCCCGGATACGTCGACAAGAACTACGCTGGTGTGCTGATTATATGGGATAAAATGTTTGGCACCTTTGTCGAAGAAGATCTTAACAAACAGTGTAAATATGGCATCATCGGGCAAATTAATAGTAATAACCCACTAAAAATTAGCTTTCATCAGTGGCAACACATGCTGAGTCAGGTAGGTAAAGCAAAGGGGGTTAAGGCCAAAATGAAGACGCTATTTGGTTATCCAACATCATCAGTGCCGTTACCTAATCCGGCACCATCAGCAACCAATGGACCAATAAAAACAGTTAAGTCATTGTAAATTCTTTTCATATCGAACTGCCGTTGACCTAACAACGGCAAAGTGAATTGATTAACCCCTTAATCGATTCATAATTTGATACGATTGAGCACCTAAACAGCTCAAGATAAAATGGTACCGCGTAAACAGTCGGACGCTGTTCGCCTTGCACTTTAATCTTAGGCATAAAAAACCTCTACAATGTGGGGTTTAATTAAACATAAAATGGTACCGGTAGGCGAATAAGAACCGCCACGCCCGAAGGTAACTGATTTTTAAAAGAACGTGCCCATAAAATAGGTTATATATCAATTTATAAAAACCAACATGCAGACCTTTGCAAAAACTTTGTATGCAGAGCTGTCACAATTAATTTTACTATTAGCATATGAAAATCATAAATGAGTTGATTAATACGCTTAATCGACTCATAATTTGATACGATTAGTTCACCTAAACGACTCAAGAGAAAATTATGCCCCTCTCGCCTTCATACATTTGGCAACACAAAGACTGGCCTAATTTTACTTATGACAACGCCATCGTTATGCCCAAACTAGAGTCGTGTATTCAAGCTGTTTCGCCGTTAAAGCAGTTAGCTGAAGTTCTCACCCATGAACAACGTTTAGACTGGGAAGCAGCCATCTTACTCGATGAAACACTAGCCTCAGCTAAAATCGAAGGCGAATTATATGATCGAGATTCTGTGCGCTCTAGCATCGTAAATAAACTTGGTATAGGTAAAGGAAAAAAGTTTAATAAGCAGAGTGACGCTATGGTTGAACTGTTATTGTCGGCGATTCGGAGCACCGATCAGCAAATAACTCACAATGTTATAAAGCAATGGCATCAAATGCTTTTTCCTGTTGCACCGATAATCACACCTATGACTACCGGTGATTATCGCGATGACAAAATGCAGATTGTTTCGGGACGATACGGTAAACCACAAATTCACTTTGAAGCGCCGGGTTCAGTAAAAAGCGAAGTTGAACAAGAAATGGATACGTTTTTCAACTGGCTCAATTCCCCATCGGACGAATCAACCTTCATCAGAGCGGCAATTTCAAAGTTTTGGTTTGTGACTATTCACCCTTTTGATGATGGGAATGGCCGATTATCTCGGATCATTGCCGAACGCTGTTTAGTTGAAGCTGAGCATACTAACCTACGCCTGTTCTCTTTATCGTCTGCATTTGAAAACCATCGCTCTGAATATTACCAGCAATTGGAGAGCCATCAGCGTTGTATTAATGAAGGTAATAGCCTTGATTTAACCGCTTGGATAATTTGGTTTTTATCTATGGTAGAAATAGCAGCAATCGATGCTAAAAAAGAATTTGAACGGGTGATGCAATCGACTCATTTTTGGCAAAGGCATCAGAAAACACTGATTAATGCCCGACAACAAAAATTGATTGTTCGCTTATTAGAGACAACGGATTTTAGTGAAGGGATTTCTCGCAAAAAATATAAAGCGTTAACTAAAACAACAGATGCTACAGCAGCAAGAGATATAGTAGATCTCGTTGAAAAAGAAATCCTAATGCCAGTTGGCGAAGGGCGAAGTCGCCGCTACTTAATTAATAAAAACTAACATTCCAAAATTCGACCTCACTATTGTACACATTAGATTTAAGACATGAATAAACTTCAACTAAGTGAGGCTTGCTAAAGCGAATAATATAAATCACTATTTGGTTAGAGAGATCTACCGAATTAATTAACTCGTTATTTATGCGTGTCCCATCTTTGCTTTCCTATACAATGCTGCGGAAACGTTAAATTAAGGTTGAACTAGTTGTGTCTGAAAAAGTAATTAAATTCGAATTTGAAAAGAAAAATAAAAACAGTATTCGATATAAAGAAGTACCTGAAAACGGTATGCCACCTGTTTTAGGCTCTATCTATGTGCAGAAATGGTTTGCGGGCGATAGTAAAAATATTGAAGTGACGATTAAGACAAAAGATTAAAGCGAATGAATCAAACGATGCTGGCAGCATCGTTTGTCGGTATTGCCTCACCACAGTGTGCGCATTTTCATTATGTGTTCTAAACCAAATTCTCGTTACCCAGACACGCTATTATTGTCTAGCATGCGCGGTTTAGTACCAAGGCATAGCCAGATCACTGTACGTTATTTTGACCAACAAGGTATGAATAGCAAAAAAGTTGACGGGGTTTATTACCCGTATTTTCCAGCATGAATTAGACCATTTGAACGGGTTAACTTTTATAGAACAATTTGAGTCGACTAAAGATCTACTCTGTGAAGTTAAATGGTATCTGCAGTTCGCTTAAATCATCAGTGTAAGATCTACATGAATTTGTAGGTAAAAAATAGATAGTAAATTTCAGTCATAAAAAACAACTTTCGTTGGTTTAATTAAACATAAAATGGTATCGCGTAAACAATCGGACGCTATCCGCCCTGCACTTGAATTCCAGGCACAAAAAAACCTCAACAATGTGAGGTTAATTTAAACATAAAACGGTACCGCGTAAACAGTCGGACGCTGTCCGCCCTTCACTTTATTTCAGGCATAAAAAAATCGACTCAAAGGTCGATTTAATTAAACATAAAATGGTACCGGTAGGCGGACTTGAACCGCCACGCCCGAAGGCAACGGATTTTGAATCCGTCGTGTATACCAATTTCACCATACCGGCATTTTATGCTGTCATATCACGCTAGCGATGATTTTGAATGCTATAACCATCGGTTATACCAATTTCACCATACCGGCATTTTATGTAGCTATCAGTGTGTTAACACGCTGATATGGGATGGCATTATACCTAGGCTTGCTCCGTTGGCAAGGGCATTTTCTTTTATTAGGCTAATAATCGTCAATATTAGGTTTAATTGCTGGTAAAACAAACACCCACTGGTAGTTAAGGTCTACAAAACCCAAAAAGAACGATTTCTACCTAACAGGTCACGCTTAAATGTCATTACAAGCTACAGCACATTTGTTAGACTATGCGAAATTTTTCAAGGCTTAAAGATAATGGCACGTAAGAAGCGTTCACCAAAGAACCATTCACAAGAAAGCAGTACACAAGAGAGCAGTTCGCAAGAGGATCATGCAGACTTCCCTCGCGCAGGGTTTCAACGACGCTTAGGCGCACTGCTATACGATTACCTTGTTGGCATGGCTGTTTACGCGGTGGCGCACTTTGTTGGTTTTATCATAGTCGCGGTATTAGCAAACTTAAATCCGACCTTTTGTGACGACGGCGCTGACATTCAGCAATGTTTAATCACCAGTGATGTCTATTCTGGTTATTTAATTACTGTGGTGTGTTTGTTCTTTGTATGGTTTTGGACCCATGGTGGCCAAACTTTAGGGATGCGAGCGTGGCGCTTAAAGATTCAACGAATGGATGGCACGTCAATTACTACGTTGCAGGCTGTACTTCGTTTGGGTACTGGTTTCTTAGGTTTGGGCAATATTTGGCTTTGGTCAAAACAAAGTGAAAACATGAGTCTGCAAGACCGGATCTCGGGCTCTGAAATGGTAGTATTAAGCCCATCTGCCAACCGAATTAAAAACTGGGATCAACTGTAACAACTTCAGCTTTACAACTAAGAGACTTTGTAACAAAAACGCCCCCCTAGAAGTCGGCGTTTTTGTTGAGTCAGCGGTCTCTATTCAATGTTGGCGGTAACTTTTTCAATTTGTTGCTGTAGGTTTTGTTCGATAAAGGCAATCAGTTTATCGGTCGCCTGTACCTGAT
>Ga0209395_1002929_pt1 | contig 21680 bp, 19 predicted proteins | sample GOMGulsemesocosm_3_FD_184635 | JGI IMG/M metagenome (GOLD analysis project Ga0209395, IMG submission 184635) | Methane-oxidizing microbial communities from mesocosms in the Gulf of Mexico - GOM9D Gulf of Mexico (SPAdes) (version 2) | ecosystem: Environmental > Aquatic > Marine > Cold seeps... | reverse complement strand
ACTACACCTCAAAAGTACCAATATATACCCAATTCTGGTACAAAAGCCATAACAAGTCAAGGCAGCGGACGGCAAACGCCGCCAGCTGCTTGAGGCGTTGTATGACTTTGGAGGTATCGAAATGACTAATACTAATGGCGCGATGTCTCCACGTGGAACGGCAATAGCGCGTTACAAGGCGCGAACGAATGCTGAAGGCGCGTCAGCGTGGGCTGAAGTGCTCTGTGCGCCAAGTATTCGAATGCACATACCTAAGTTTGAAATTACGGCAGTCGGCGCAGAAGAGATCGACTCAAAGGTTTTCGGATTAATCGCAGCAGCTGGCATACAGCAAGAATTGGTAGAAATTCATGAGCACGGACTCTATGTGACGTGTTTCTTGCACCAGACCGATGGCACCGACGAGTGGGATGGGGTAGAAATCTTTCTCTTCGACGAGCAGGATCGGGTGGCCGAGATTTGGGCTCTCTAAAGTGACGTCACATAACAAAATGCTGAACATCGTTCGCTACGCGCTCTGGGACGCTCAGCAGCAAGCTGCTCCGCGCCCGTTCGCATGGCGTTAAGGCCCTTGACAGATCGCATCCTATACATACAATGTACATATGATTGAATTTGAATGGGATCAAAGCAAAGCTAAGTCTAACCTCAAGAAACACGGAGTTTCATTTGAGGAGGCGCAATCGGTCTTTTACGACGATTTGGCCGTTCAGTTCTTTGATGTAAGTCCTAATGACGAGGATAGGTTCATCCTCCTTGGCACAAGTAATTTAACCCGAATCTTGGTTGTCGTTCATTGCGAACGCGATGATGGTGGTGTGTTACGCATAATTTCGGCCCGTAAAGCCACAAAAACAGAGAAGCAATTTTATCGAGGTGAGCAGTCATGAAAAAAGAATATGACTTTTCCAAAATGAAGTCTCGCAAAAACCCGTATGCCTCCAAGTTAAAGAAGCCTGTCACTATCCGTCTTAGCGAGGACGTCATTGATTATTTTAAAGGAATGGCCGAGGACTCAGGAGTGCCATATCAAAGTCTTATCAACCTGTATCTACGAGATTGTGCTAACCAGCACCGTAAAGTAGATATCCAGTGGCAGCCTTAACAAGTTGCGCAAGCGGGACAAAATGCTGCGCATTTCGCCCCTTCGCAAAACGTTACTTGCCCCTCAAGTATTGCATGGATACCGTGTATTCGTTAATATCCACAAATGATTATTTCATTTGGCGACAAAGCAACATCTGATCTCTTTCATGGCCTATCTAGCCGCCATGTACACAAGTTACCGAACCAAATACATGAGCTTGCACTGTATAAACTTGATGTTATTAATGCCGCCCAATCCCTTGATGATCTTCGGTCACCTCCTGGAAACAAACTTGAACCATTAAAAGGTGATTTTAAAGGCCATCATAGTATTCGTATTAATTCTCAGTGGCGTATTGTGTTCCGCTGGGAGACAGGTGGAGCCCATGATGTTCAAATCATGGACTATCACTAAACAGAGGTGGTTATTTTATGATTCCTTCCAATAGAACGGCAACACATCCGGGTGTCATTTTGCTCAAAGAGTATTTAGAACCTCTTGAGCTAACACAAAAGGCATTGGCCATGCATGTTGGCATTCCGATTCAGCGTGTTAACGAAATTGTGCGAGGCAAGCGAGGCGTTACACCTGAAACGGCGTGGCTGTTATCTGAAGCATTGCTTACTACCCCAGAGTTTTGGCTCAACCTACAATCGATTCATGATTTATCGGCTAATCGCCCAGATCATCATATCGAGCCACTAGTTGCAGTAGGCACGTAATCACAATTTTAGCCAAGGCGACCGCAAAAAGCGTTGCTTCGCAACAACGTGGTACATTCCACAGGTGTTAGATCGAAAAGCCAGGCTGAGAAGTAATACTGTATATGACTAAAGTATCTGAAATGATGATTGCAATTGGAGGTGACTTACTCAGTCAAGCTAACAGCCATGAGGAAATGCAGGCTCATCTTGCGATGATAAAAGATGCTTGGAATATGTCATTGTTACCTGATAAGAAACGAAGCTCAAAACTAAAGAAATTTATTAAGTCCCAGGAACCATATGCTCCCGATGCAGAATCTCTGATGTCCTTGGAGTGGGAGTATCAACGGATGATGAAGCAAAGAAAGTCATTATATCCGAACATCAAGAGTAAGATCGTAACTGCAGAAGTTGTACAGAAAGGCACAGACGATTATGTTATTAGGGCTTATTTTAAAGGCGAAAATGGGAATGGGTGACGCATCTAACAATTTACTGCACAGGAATTGTGTAGGCCGTCACCAATTTTTCGGAGCAAAACTAGCGCCACCCTACACAACCCTGTGATTAAGGCGTTGAGGCTTTCTTGGTTACTTTTCTCCTTTTTTGAAATTTGGAATATACGTACTTCATATAGCAAACAACATCATTTGTCTTGGTCGCTTCGTCCGTGGGTCTTGATGAAAGAACTAGAGGCCAGTAGTTACGGACTCTCTAGCGGTTCTTCTTTTTTCTCAACCGGTCTCTGATGGTCCTAACAGGACTCCTTCGGTCACGGTTTCGTCACATCCGGCACAGCTTCGTCACACGATCGCACTTCGACGAGTGATAATAGAGCGGAGAAATTGCCCGCAACGGCAAGCGCCGAACAGCCTGCCGAAACAGCTGATTCAGGCGCGAGAGACAACGTTTGCATTGCCTAAAGATCAGGCAGCAAACTGGTCCAAATGATAATCGGTGTTGCCGAACTGGGCTTCAATCACCAACAGGCGTTTGAAGTAGTGACCAATTCGAAGTTCTTCTGTAACACCCATACCACCGTGAGTTTGTACCGCATTTTCGCCGACGAAAAATGCAGCTTTACCAATAAGATGCTTCAGCGCGTGAATATTACGCTGAGCATCGGCGCCGCCGTTAGCCACTTCCATGGTTGCACGATAAAGCAACGATTTGCACTGCTCTTGCTCCATAAACATCTCAACCATTCGGTGCTGCAACACCTGAAAGCCCGACAAAGCATGATCAAACTGCTCGCGTTCCTGGGTGTAGGCGACGGTGTCTTTATACAACACCTCCATTGCACCAACAGCTTCCGCAGCGATGGCCAGAATTCCATCGTTAATCGTGGCGTTTAGAGTTTCGAAGCCACCATCGACTTCGCCAATCAAATCATCAGCGGTAACAGCAACCTTGTCGAAAGTAATCTCAGAGGACTGCAGACCGTCGACAGTGACAAAACCCTGAACCGTCACGCCCTCACGATTTGCTGGTATCAGTGCAAGTGTAATACCCGATTTGTCGGTGGTGCCGCCGCTGGTACGAAACGAAACTACCAAGGCATCGGCCGTTTTGCCATGCTGTACCATGCATTTTGTTCCAGATATTGTAAAACCATCATCAATTTTAGTGGCGGCTACCGCGACGTTGTAAGGTTCATATCCCGACTCGGGCTCCGAGTAAGCTAGAGCCAATTGCTTTGACCCATCAATAACACTTTCTAGCCACTCTTTTCGTTGAGACTCACTACCAGAGCGTTTCAAAACACCACCGCCTAAGACGATACTGGCCAGGAAAGGTTCGAGCACAAGGCCCTTACCAAAGTGCCCCATTAGAATCATTGTATCTAGCTGATTACCGCCGAAGCCACCATCTTCTTCGCTAAAAGGCAGGCCAAACCAGCCGAGCTCAGACATGGTCTTCCAGTGAGCTTCACTAAAACCAGGTGCCTGTTTCACGAGTGCCACACGGCTCTCCAAATCATAATTGTCCAGCACAAACCGTTCGATCGAATCCGAAACCATTTGTTGTTCTTCAGTCAATTCAAAATTCATATCAAATCTTCCTATTTCTTCGGCGACTTAATACCAAGTACTTTCTTGGTAATGATGTCTTTCTGAACTTCGCTGGCACCACCGTAAATGGTATAAACACGGCTTCCCATGTAACCACTCATGCCCGCACGTGCAAAATCAGGTCCCGAGTTAACACCACCCCATGCAGCAGAGAATTCTCCCCCCGCTTCCATGGTCAGCTTTTGAATACGCTGCTGAATTTCGGTGCCTTTCAACTTGAGGATTGACGATTCGGGACCAGGCGCCGAACCGGCACTCGCCGTTGCCAGACTTCGAAGTTCGGTATATTCCACCGCCATTAGATCAATTTCGAGTTCCGCAACCTTGGACTTGAAACTGGGAGTATCCATCAAGCTGCCGTTACCGCGTTTTACGCTGCTAGCGCGCTTTTTCAGACCTTCAAGCGCAACGATTGAGTTAGAAATACCGGCAATGCCAGTTCGCTCGTGTTCAAGTAGCCCTTTCGCATAGGCCCAGCCTTTCCCCTCATCGCCAATGCGATTTTCAACGGGTACTTTCACATCGGTAAAAAACACCGTGTTTACCGTATGCGAACCACCCAGCGTAATAATCGGTTTAACTTCAATACCTTCCTGTTTCATTGGAAATAGCAGAAAAGTTATACCCTCTTGTTTGATACCGGTATCACTGGTTCTAGTCAGACAGAAAATCCAGTCGGCGATGTGGGCCATGGTGGTCCAGATCTTGGTACCATTAACTACATAGTGACTGCCGTCTTCGGACAACACCGCCTTTGTTTTCAAGCTTGCAAGGTCAGAGCCAGCGCCGGGCTCTGAATAACCCTGGCACCAGTTAACCTTACGTGCTCGGATATCTGGCATAAAACGTTGTTGCTGTTCTTCGCTACCGTGCGCCATCAGAACAGGTGCAAGCATGCTGAGCCCAAAAGGCATATCCCAGGGCGTACCGGCTCGAGCCGTTTCTTTCTGCCAGATATAGTGCTGATTAGGTGTCCAGCCCGGGCCGCCAAACTTAGCTGGCCATTTTGGTACATCCCAGCCGCCTTTCTGCTTGGCTTTCTCAAACCACTTCATTCGCCACTCTTCAGGATTTTCACCCTTAGCGTAGGCATTATCACTCAAAAATTCTCTCACTTCTTTTTCGAAAGCAAGATCGTCTGCACTCAGGTCGATATCCATTCAGCATGTCCTATTAGGTCATTGTTGCGTTCAATATAACAAAACTGGGAATAAATACTAGAATTATGTTCTAATTGTGGAATGTCACGCCAAACGCAAACCAGCGCCCTAAAGGCCCGTGTAAAAGAAGTTGCACTAGCCCATTTCTCAGAAGTTGGCGTTGAGCGCACTAACGTGGGAGATATCCTCAAAGATGCAAATTGCAGCGCAGGTAGCCTCTATCATCATTTCGGCAACAAAGAAGGCATCGCCGAAGCGCTCTTTATCGACGGCGTCAATCAATTCAACGCCAATCTTCTCGCCGCGCTGTTACCGCGCCGCACAGCCAGCACAGGTATTAAATCTATCGTCACCTTTTGCTGCCAATGGGTGACTGATCAATCGCAGCTGGCTGCCTACATGCTGTCACGTGAAATAAAATTGTCGGAAGATGCTAAACAGGAACTTCGCGAAATGGACAGCGACTTAGCACAGTCGCTATTTGAATGGTTCGTACCACATGTCAAATCTGGCGCACTAAAAGAACTATCAACAGGTATGTATGTTCCACTCATTTGCGGACCAACACTTGAGTACTCTCGCATGTGGCTTTCTGGCAGAAGCCGGAAATCTCCTGGTGATGTCTCCCCCATACTTGCAGAGGCAGCCTGGCAGTCCGTTAAAAAAACCTAGCCCAATGCGTCGCTCGGTGCTTTTGTCCCCTTGGAGTTCTGTCAAAAACTGTACAGTAGGGCTAGCTGCAGCTAACAAAACTTAGACAATATCAATGACAGTTATCAACCCGGAACAATCCCGTTAGAGTGAATTTATCGATGTCGGTGACAAAGGCTTGGCATTATGTCGGCCGAAGAGGGAAAACGAAGTTACTACACGGTCCGGGCGCGAAAAGGCCACCCATCCTCCCCGTACGCACTGCCACCAACTGCACTGATGTTGTTTAACTGCGAGGATTTTTTTGAAAGTGCTGAGCAATGACGTTTAGCGCACGAGCATCATAACTCCTACCTTTAGGATGGTAACCGCTCAAGGCTGGCCATGATGAAAATTTAACAACCACTAAATCCAAATCAGGCAAAACCATAATTCTTTGTCCGGCCACACCCTGCGCAGCATAATACCCCTGCGAGCTATTAACCCACCACTGGTTACGATAAGAAATACCGGGAAAACCTGTGGCAATGTTATTTTTTTGAATATCAGCAACAAACTTTTCTGCAACCACCTGTTCGTTATTAATGTTTCCTTTGCGTAACATCATCAAACCAAAACGGCCGGCATCTCGCAAGGTTGAATTCATGCCACCTCCCATCCACGGCGTGCCATTAAGATCGGAAATGACATAGGCATCGCGTTCTGCCCCGATCTTGGACCAGATCTCGGTCGTCAACAGTTCAGCAAGGCTGCGATTGGAAGCGCGCTGTAATACCCAACCCAAGGCGTCGGTATTGGCGGTTACATAATGAAACTTGTCACCGTGATTACCCTGTTTTTTAAACTTTGGTAATACGTCGTAAAGTGCCAACCGTCTTGGATTGACGTTCGCGTTAGATGCAGCGGCATAAGCATATACATCCGCATTTGGATCGTCATAGTCCTCTGAATATTTGATACCTATTGTCATATCGAGCAACTGACGCACAGTTGCATTGCCATAGGCGCCGCCCAGCATTTCCGGCACATAGCGACTGACTTTAGACTTAAAGTCCAACTGACCACGATCCTCAAGAATACCTGCCAGTGTCCCGGTGAAGGATTTCGACATAGAAAAAAAGTTGTGGTACGACTTATCAGTCATATTATTCATGTAAACTTCTGAAACGATTTCACCTTTATGCAATACAAGGAAGCCATCGGTGTAGCTTGCCTTCAGCCAATCGTTAACAGTGCCCTTTTGACCTTCGATCGTTGGCAATGTTAGGTCTTCTATCGATAGGTCGTTTTTGACGAGTGGATAAACCGGGCCATCGCCGCGTGATATTTCTGTGGTGGGTGTGATTTCACGCACATGTTGCAAGCCCCACCGATTATACGGGCCAACAAACCAATTGCTTTTGCTCACAATTGTCTCTGGTGCAGGCGGTGCGCCATACATAAATTTCGACCCATCAGAACCGTGCTCAGCCGAAAGCGCCAAAACGGAAAAGCATAGGCTTGCAAGCATAAGCAGTACATTAATTTTTGAATTTTTCATCTTTCACTGGTACCTTTGAATGAGAGATATTACATTTTGAGTAATTATTCAAACCACGATAACCCTATTTGAGTATATATTCAAATCCTTATCGATTGAAGACTGCAACCCTATGCCAACGAAACCTCTGGACACATTTGACAGCACAGCCGGCCAACTCAAAGAACCCGTCACTCAAAAGGGTAGGCAGTCGGCCAATAAAATTCTCGACGCAACATTGCAGTTATTAGCACGGCAGGGACTAGCGCAACTAACCACCAACCACATCGCGGAAGAATCAGGGGTCAAAGTGGGGTCTTTATATCGTTTCTTTCCTAACAAGGAAGCCATTCTTGTCGCCCTGATAGAGCGATGGTTCAACAGCATGATGTCAACGACAAATTGCTATATCGAAGAGCACCAGAACACTTTGAGTTTTATAGAACTGATGCAAGGCTTATTCATAGTCAATCTAGAACAAGAGTACCAGCACTCAGCGGCTTATCGAGAGGTTTACCAAGGTGCCAGCACAATACCTGTTTTAACAGAAGTCTTTGAGTGCCACAGTAGAAACGTGGCGGAAACAGTGGCTGCAGTCTATCAAGTTCAGACAAAAAACAATAAGAGACCGGAAGAGATCGTTGAGTTTTTCATATTCCTTCACGGCACAGTATCCAGCCTGCTTAACCTAGTGGCAGGCCTTAAAAAAAATGAAAGGCAACGGCACATAAAATGGGCGTTACCGATGATAAAGGCCGCAATTGATGCTTTTGAGTCTCCTGGAATCGACTAATATGCACAAAACCAATTTCTGAGATATTGCAAAGTTTACATCCCTTCGCTGGCTCGATAATTGAAGTGGTTTATCACTATAGCCAAGCGAGAGGGCTAATTTTCAGCGACTCAGGGAACACAACTTTTCGAACATCGACGTGGAAGAAGACTCACCTTCGCTTGAAGAGTATAAGACGAATAAACGCCCCCATACCCAACCTAGCCCAAAAACAGGTTACTGGCTATTACTTATCCACGTGTAGCTGTCGACAATCAACGCGATTTATTAGCTAAGTTTTAAGCAAGGGCGTATTGACATTATCACTAAGAAACATCGTTTTGTCCTTAGTATTGTAGTGACAACGCATTAAGTTCTGATTTATTAGGGAATGACACAAGACCCCCACTCAATACCGTAAGATATTGATATTATTATAAAAATTGCGAATTCAACCCCCCCCAAAAAATGTAGGTCCAACACGGACAATGAAAACCACTAAGGCCGCACCCCACAAGGATTTGCGGCTTTTTTGCACCTAATTAAGGCTTTATACCGCCTGGTAACACCTCAAACTTAATGTAACCCCTCCTAGCATTCAAAGTGCCAGTGTTACAATGGCCAACACAACCAGGCCTTTAACCACTACTGAGGTTAAGCAAGCCAAATCCAAGGACAAAGAATACAACCTAGCCGATGGCGAGGGGGTAATGGTCAAGTATTCAGTAGCCGCTTCATCGCCACCTTGCTCGAATAGCAACCAGTTACCTATTAGCTTAGCCCTAAAAGATAACTATTGACTGCAGTTATGCTCACTATAATACCAATTACGGGCTATTTAACTTAACTAGGCAGCCTATTTACTGTAAAATTTCCACCCCAGATTAAGGGCATTAATGCCCTTCTATGCGCCATCGATGTGTGTCATCGATAGTCTCATCCGCCAGCGATCATGGCCTGAGATGAGTAATCAATAATTATTGCCCACTGTGAGAGGTTTGAATGAGCTTATATTCAGAATATATGGATGAAATCGCCACCCGTAAAAAGGACCTGGGATTAAATCCAAAGCCAATTGACGGTGCTGATTTGCTGTCAGAGATTATTGCCCAAATCAAAGATCCCGGAAATGAGCACCGTGAAGATTCCCTGAAATTCTTCATGTACAACGCCCTGCCAGGCACAACCAGCGCTGCTGGCGTGAAAGCACAATTTCTGAAAGAAATCATTCTGGGTGAATCTGTCGTTGCAGAGATCACAGCAGAATTTGCCTTCGAACTGCTCTCGCATATGAAAGGCGGCCCCTCTATTGAAGTTCTGCTCAGTCTTGCTTTGTCTGACGACGCAGTTGTTGCCAAGCCAGCCGCTGACGTTCTGAAAACTCAGGTATTTTTGTACGAGGCCGATACCGATCGCCTGACCGCCGCTTTTAAAGCCGGCAACGCCATCGCTAAAGAAATCCTGGAAAGCTACGCACAAGCCGAGTTTTTTACCAAGCTGCCAGAAATTGACGAGAAAATTGAAATCGTCACTTACATCGCAGGCGAAGGCGACATCTCCACTGACTTGCTGTCTCCAGGTAATCAAGCGCACTCACGTGCCGACCGTGAACTGCACGGCCAGTGTATGATGACCCCTGAAGCCCAGCAGGAAATCGCTGCGCTGCAGAAGAAACACCCGAACGCCAAGGTGATGCTGATCGCTGAGAAAGGCACCATGGGCGTGGGCTCTTCACGTATGTCTGGTGTCAACAACGTTGCCCTGTGGGCCGGCAAGCAAGCCAGCCCATACGTGCCGTTCATCAACATCGCGCCAGTTGTTGCCGGTACCAACGGTATCTCTCCAATCTTCCTGACTACCGTTGACGTTACCGGTGGCATCGGTCTCGACCTGAAAAACTGGGTTAAAAAAGTAGACGCCAGCGGCAACACCGTTTTTGACGATAATGGCGATGCCGAGCTGGAAGAAGCGTACTCAGTCGCTACCGGTACTGTACTTACCATCAACACCAAAGAGCAGAAGCTCTACAACGGCGACAAAGAGCTGGCAGACGTTTCTTCTGCATTCACACCACAAAAGATTGAATTCATGAAGGCTAGCGGTTCTTACGCTGTTGTCTTCGGCAAGAAGCTGCAGACCATTGCGGCTGATGTTTTAGGTGTTAAAGCCGCTCAGGTTTACGCGCCATCGAAAGAAATTTCTGTTGAGGGCCAAGGCCTGACCGCTGTTGAGAAGATCTTCAACAGGAACGCTCTGGGCGTAGCCTCTAATACCCCACTGCACGCCGGTTCTGACGTTCGCGTTAAAGTGAACATCGTAGGTTCTCAAGACACCACCGGCCCAATGACTTGCCAGGAACTGGAAGCCATGGCGGCTTCTGTGATCTCGCCAAGTGTTGACGGTGCTTACCAGTCTGGTTGTCACACCGCTTCTGTTTGGGACAGCAAGGCAAAAGCCAACATTCCTAAGCTGATGTCGTTCATGAACAACTTCGGCCTGATCACCGCGCGCGATCCTAAGGGCGCTTACCTCGCTATGACCGACGTAATCCACAAGGTGTTGAACGACATCACCGTGGACGACCGTGCCATCATCATCGGTGGTGACTCACACACCCGTATGTCTAAGGGCGTTGCCTTCGGCGCAGATTCGGGCACCGTTGCTGTCGCACTGGCTACCGGTGAATCCGCTATGCCGATTCCAGAGTCCGTGAAGGTTACCTTTAAGGGCGACATGAAGAGCCACATGGACTTCCGCGATGTTGTACACGCTACTCAGGCGCAGATGCTCAAGCAATTCAACGGCGAGAACGTGTTCCAGAGTCGTATCATCGAAGTACAAATCGGTACCCTGCTGGCTGACCAAGCTTTCACCTTCACCGACTGGACTGCAGAAATGAAGGCAAAAGCCTCTATTTGTATCTCTAACGACGAAACCCTGATCAAGTCTCTGGAACTGGCTAAGAGCCGTATCCAAATCATGATCGACAAGGGCATGGAAAACCACGTGAATATGCTGCAAGGCCTGATCGATTTGGCTGACAAGCGTATCGCTGAGATCCAGTCGGGAGAGAACCCTGCTCTGGCCCCAGATAACAACGCCAAGTACTACGCAGAAGTGGTTGTTGATCTGGACCAGATCGACGAGCCAATGATTGCTGACCCGGACGTAAACAACGAAGACGCCTCTAAGCGCTACACCCACGACACTATTCGTCCGGTGTCTTACTACGGTGGCAACAAAACCGTTGACCTGGGCTTTGTTGGTTCTTGTATGGTGCACAAAGGCGACATGCAGATCATCGCTCAGATGTTGCGCAACCTTGAAACTCAAGGCGAGATCAACTTCAAAGCACCGCTGGTTATTGCGCCACCCACTTACAACATCGTTGATGAGTTAAAGGCCGAAGGCGACTGGGAGCTGCTACAGAAATATGCCGGTTTCGAATTTGACGATGCCGATCCTAAAGGCGCCGCTCGTACACAATACCAGAACATTATGTACTTAGAGCGCCCGGGTTGTAACCTGTGTATGGGTAACCAAGAAAAAGCCGCTAAAGGCGACACCGTACTGGCTACCTCTACTCGCCTGTTCCAAGGCCGTGTGGTTGAAGACACTAACGAGAAGAAAGGCGAGTCACTGCTGGCTTCTACGCCAATGGTTGTACTGTCCACCATCTTGGGCCGTATCCCAACCATCGAAGAGTACAAAGCCGCCGTTCAGGGCATTAACCTGACCGACTTCGTGCCACCTTCACAAGACCTGAGTGTTGAACCACAAGCTGTGCCGGTAAGAGTTATAGGCTAGCTTCTGGCTTTTATGTTCAGGATGAACGGTATGCCGCGGGCGCATGGATGCGCAGGAGCGGCGATGCTCAATGAAAAGCCCCGTAGGCCACCGATTTTAAGGTAATAGGCTACGGGGCTTTTTTATGGAAAAAACACGCTGGGTAAAAATCGGGTTGTCGTTTCTTTAGGTCGGAACATGTAGCTTATTGAGGCCGTTATGGATAACTTGAGGCTTCGTAGCATTATGACTAGAGAGACATACATTATGAGAAAAACATTTTTAGTCGTTCAATTTCTTGGTTTAGTTAGTGGCTGTAGCGAGAGCTAGTCCCACGCCCTAGAGACCACTGGCTTACTGATTTGGCCAGTTTACTTGTCACTACCTTTTTTACGCTCTCGCTTTTTACGCCATTGCCCGGGGCTTTGTGCATGCTCGCGTTTAAACAAGCGACTAAAATGACCGGCGTCTTCGTAACCCACTAGCCGTGCGATTTCGGCGATATTTTTATCGGTGTGTTTTAAGTATTCTCTCGCTTGTTGCATACGCAGTTTTTGTATGTAGCGCAGGGGCGCAACAGTGGTCGCTTCTTTAAATCGCCGTTTTAAGGTGCGAAGGCTCATGTTAGCGTTGGAAGCTAACAATTCCAGACTGATCGATTCTGAAAAATGAAGTTCTAACCATTGTTGAATTCTCGCGATCGACTCGTCTTGTCGCGATGAGTCTTGGTTCGCAATAAGGTTTAGTGCGGCATTTTTTTTACCGGGCTCCGTTGAGAAGATATTTTCAATATTTTTAGAAACAGCTTCACTTGAAAGCTGAGACAACAAAAATAGCAATAAATAGCTGGATGAGTCCATGCCGGTGCAAGTATAAATCCCTTCCGATTCAGTAATTGATCGATCTCTACATATCTCCACTGTAGGGTATCGTTTAGCAAATTGACTTTGCGTGTGTTTATTCGCTGTCGTCATCCGGCGATCAAGCAACCCAGCTTGTGCCAGCAAAAAATTGGCTGAACCCGTGGCCATTATAGGAATACCTTCGGCATGCCAGTCTCTTAACTTGGGATAGAGTGATTCATGGTCCGTTAAAAAACCATCACTAATGGCACCGCCTATTGCGGCCAGAATCAGAAGCCCGGTCTTGTCGATGTTGGCAATCGCTTTATCAACGGCCACGCTGACGCCACCGTAAGTTGTAAAAGGTTTGCCATCAGCAGTCGCCAGCTCAACCGTAATGCCATGGCCCAAAAAGTTTTGCTGCAGTTGTGACGCTATAAAAAAGAAATCCGGCAGCCCCAGGCTTGCCCCCAGTGTTTTGTTGCAGAAATAGAGCGTGACATGGTCAATCATAAGCAATCCTATTTTATGGGCATTATGATCATTTTCGGCCCTTACGACCACTAATATGTCCCGATTCGCTATGTCGTCGATGCTCTGAACGGATTATCCTATGCGTATGTGTAGAAATAGCCCTCTCGATTGTTCGTCGAGCGAAAACGTGAACTAACGGGGACAGCGTGGATAGATGTCTATAATAATTCGATTAAGCAAAGAACCCTTCCTGCAATTTCTGCTTATAGGCACGCTAATTTTTGCGGTTTACAGTCAGGCATCAGACCCAAAGCGACCCGATTTCGAAAACAGCATCACCCTTGACTCCTCAACACAACAATGGCTATACGCGAATTTTACCAAACAATTCCGTCGCTCGCCCACGCGTAGTGAAATGGATCATTTACTTCAGGCACACATTATTGCTGAGGTTAAATACCGTCACGCACTTGATATGGGAATGGACCAACATGATTCAATTATTCGTCGTCGAATGACGCAAAAATTTGATTTTCTTTTTGGTAATGGCGCAGCAGATGCCATACCAGAACAGGGCGTTATCGAGGCGTGGTACGCTGAACACAGCGCCGATTATCTTGACCGGGAAACCGTCAGCTTTGAACACCTGTATTTTAGCCCGGACCAACGCGTTTCAGCTGAGTCCGATGCGGTAAAAGCCCTTGATGACCTTAGAGCCAATACCAGCCCTGTGAGTGATAATTTCCCCTTTGATATCGTGTTCAATGACGCCACACGGTTGGAAGTTCGGCATGTACTCGGTCCGCAATTTGCTAAGGAAGTATTCAAAACCCCTGTTGGCCAGTGGCACGGGCCCATTCATTCGGGATTGGGGTTACATCTCGTTAGCGTTAGCAGCAAACGAGAAGGGCTCCCGCCATTGGAGTCGGTGCGCGATGCAGTTATTCGAGATTGGCGCAAGGCAGAGAGTCAGCGTATTTTGCTTGAGCTAGAGTCTGAGCTTAGTAGTCGATTTGATATTTCAATTGATACCCATGCCCTGACCCAGTTCGACTACTCAGAAGAGGCTCAGCAATGAAGTGCTCTGTATGGGTGGCAAATTCTCTTGTCTTAATATGTATATACGCTGCTGCAACCGCCGTCGCCCATGAAGTGCGCCCGGCGCTTCTAAAAATCTCTGAAGTCAGTGATCAGAAGTTCTTAGTCAGTTGGAAAGTGCCAGCAGTTGGGGATCGACGGCTTGCCATAGCCCCTGAATTTGCTGCTGGTTTTACACTATCACCAGAACGAGTCTCGGGTATCTCATCGGGTGCGTCCATTCAATCTTGGTACATTGCCGGAAGAGCGCTAGCAGATACCGATATAGTATTTACGAATCTATCTTCGACCATGACGGATGTACTGGTTCAGGTTTCTTTTCTGGATAGACGCTACCAAACCGGGCTGGTTCGACCTAACGCGCCAGTGTTCCATGTGTCCGCACAAGATAGTCATTTTAAAGTATTTGAAAGCTATATGGTGCTGGGGATTGAACACATCTTACTGGGCTGGGACCATCTTGTTTTTGTGTTGGGTATGATTTTGTTAGTGACGGGTAAAAGACGTCTGCTTTGGGCTGTCACAGGCTTCACAATTGCGCATAGCATTACGCTCGTGCTGGCTACACTCGACATAATCCACGTCCCAGCTCCACCCGTCGAAGCAATTATTGCGCTCAGTATTGTGTTACTTGCGGTCGAAGACATCAAATACCGCCAGACCGGGGTGGAGACTTTCTCTATACGGTCCCCCTGGATCATTTCCATTGTTATTGGGCTTGTTCACGGTCTTGGTTTTGCCGGTGCACTTAGCGACTTTGGTCTTCCGGCGCATGCACGCTTCACTTCCCTGCTGGCATTCAATCTTGGTGTTGAGCTCGGTCAGCTGATGTTTATCGCTTTGCTGTTGTTTGCTGCTACGCTTTCGCCTCGACTTACGCTGCCATTCCGCCAACCTATTAGATTTGCTGCAACGTGGTTTGTCGGTCTTTTTGGCGCGTTTTGGCTTGTAGAGCGAACCGCCGGGATTATCGCATTATGAATTATTCAGGATTTTTTAAATTCAGTACTATCACCCCATTTGTTATAAAAAACAGTCACGTTTGTCGGAGCAATCGAATGAAAGCACTAGCCAATGCACTATGTCTAACTCTACTTGTTAGCTCGCCGCTCCAGGGATCACCAGCGGAAAAGAAACCACTGTTTGGAGAGTTGCATATGCATACCGCTTACTCACTGGATGCCTATGTGTTTGGTACCAGGGCGACGCCCGATGAGGCTTACGATTTCGCGAAAGGAAAGCCACTACAACACCCTCTTGGCAAGACTTATCAATTGTCACGGCCACTGGATTTTATGGGGATTGCTGATCATGCGATGTTTATGGGGGCATTCGCAACAATGCAAGATAAGTCACACCCGCTTTCCAAGCATGCCTTTGCTGAACAAGTGCACGATCCCGACCCGGCTATCGCCATTCAAGTTTTTGGCAAAATGGTGAACGCAGCGGACTATCCTGACGGTATGAAAAACATGATGGAGCTTGGTGACCCAGAAGTAACCAAAGACACGTGGGCAAAGACAATTGATGCGGCCAATCGTCATAATGCCCCTGGCACATTCACCACATTAATTGGTTACGAGTGGACCAGTGCACCCGATGGGCAAAATTTGCACCGCAATATTTTCTTCAAAGGTGATACCGCGCCGCTGCCATTTTCCCAACTGCAATCAGTGGACCCGGAGAAACTTTGGAACTGGATGGATGGCGTTCGAGACCAAGGCTATGAATTATTGGCCATTCCACACAACTCAAATATTTCGGACGGACGTATGTTTCGCCGAGAAACAGAAGATGGTCAAGCCTTCTCAGCGGAGTATGCTAAAACCCGCAATAGGAATGAACCTTTGGTAGAAATTACGCAGGTAAAGGGAACTTCCGAAACCCATCCAATGCTAAGTTCAAACGACGAATTTGCCAACTTTGAATTAAACGAGCAATACGTTGTAGGCAGTAAAAAGATTACTAAATTCAAAGGTAGCTACGTCCGCGATGCCTACCGGACCGGGTTGGAGTTTCAGGATACAGAAAAATTTAATCCTTATCGCTTCGGTATCGTTGGTGCAACCGACAGCCACACCGGGATTATTCCTATAGAAGAAAACAACTACTCAGGAAAGGTCGGAACTTCCGATGGCTCACCAGAAAGACGGCTAAGGCCTGGAGGTGCAATTCGTTTCGGTGCTTCTGGATTGGCGGGGGTTTGGGCAGATGCAAATACTCGGGCAGGGGTATACGAAGCACTTGAGCGTAGGGAAACCTGGGGCACAACAGGCCCTCGGATTAAAGTACGTTTCTTTGGTGGATTTGATTTGGCCGCGATCAAGCCCGGCGCTAAAGATTGGCTACAATCTGCGTATGCGAGCGGTGTATCAATGGGAGGAGAATTAAAAGGTAAGTACATAATCGCTGACCAGGTCCCAAGTTTTATTGTTTGGGCAATCAAAGACCCCGAAAGCGCCAATCTCGATAGAATTCAAATTGTTAAGGTTTGGTCTGAGAACGGTAAGAGCAATGAGCAAGTTTTTGAAGTAAGTTGGTCTGGCGACAGAACGATCGATATGCAAACCGGGAAACTCGAAGCAGTGGGAAATACCGTTGACCTCAGCACGGTTTCCTACGACAACTCCATAGGGTCGGTGATGCTTCAGGGAACTTGGACTGACACTGATTTTAAGGCTACAAATAACGCGGTGTACTATGCGCGCGTTATTGAAATTCCAACGCCGCGCTGGAGTACTTTTGATGCCAAAGAATTGGGCGTTGAAGTTCCCGCGGAAATTGCTAAGACGATTCAGGAGCGTGCTTATACATCGCCAATTTTCTACGATCATCATTAGTGCTAAATACGGTTTTGACAAATGAGCTTTCTCAGGCCAAGTAAATCAGGCCGGACGTTCAGGTAACCACCTTACTCCACTCTGAAAACGCACTTGCCCTGAGATTCCTATAGTGTTTCGCCCAAACGAGATGACGACCAAGATTGAATAGATGGTAGACAGCGGTATGGGCACCTAAAAATCTTTGCACCTGACGAACTGACTTAAATTTTCGCATGCCCCGCTCCCGAAGCCTGGTCGGTCCATGTGATTGCTCAGCCCGATTGTTCTCATACTGCTTGGTACTGTGAATCACATTCGGCATCAACTCCCAATGAGCCACACCATAACTGCGCAATTTATCGGGCGCCATCTTCCGAGGCTCTCCGCCCACAGGCCAGCCCATTAACGTTCCGTAAGCTCTACGTGTCTTCAAAGTCCAGTAACAATCACGACTTTCTTGCCGCAGCGCTTCGAGCGGAGGGTATTTTGTTAGCTGTGGAGAAAACCGTTTACTCGCACACTTTGGGTGATGTCGTTTGATCACTAATTCCTATCAGAGAATAAACGCGACAACGCCTTTATAGCGGCCACACGGTCATTAGTTTGGGGTAACCACTATCAATTTGAGTGCCAGTGAAACGGATATATTCAGGGCCCTTGATCATATAGGTGTGATTATTGCGAAAGGTCGCGGCGTCGATGCCACTTGCAAAGTGACTAGGCATACCGCGCCAACCGCCAGGTAATTTGGCCGGGTACCCAGTATCAACAGTTACTCCTGTCAACCGAATATATTCATTTCCTTTAAACATATAGTGCTTTTCATTAGCCGGGTAGTAGATCGCCGCGTCAACATGTCCCTGCCATTGGCTAGGCATATTTTTCCAACCACCTGGCATATTTTTTGGATACCCCGATTGAACACGGGTGTCATTGAGTTTTAAATAGTCTCCGCCGCTCCACATGTATCCTTGTGTTGTGGATTGATAAGGCAGTGCAGCGTCGATATTGTTAAACCAGTTAGTCGCGATACCACCCCAACCACCAGGAAGCGCCGCCGGATAACCCGAATCGATACCCGAGCTACGATTCTTACTGGTTCTAGCATAGCTACCATCGGAATAGAACAGATAGGTAGCACCACCACTAGCCCGAGTAAGCGCAGCGGTTACTCGTTTTACTGTAGTGCTCGCACCAGCCGCGGAACTGCCTTTTACCGGTAGTGAGATAGTAACGGGTAAATACTTCGAGCTATTTTGTGGATCAAGCGCATCATTGAATGCCAAAAGGAGTTCGACTCCTGCAGTACGTTCATTTTCAGGAAGGCTTTTCGATTTTTCCATTACTTTAAGAATATCGACCCGCTGATCCTCTATATACTGTACAAACGGTTTGCTGTAGTGGGTTAACCTGTCCCGGTTCATCGCATCATGAAACTCATTATCTTCAACTAGGAGAACCACTGAAACAACTACACCTATAACGGCGCCGACAATTATTACAGCCGGCCCGGCAAATGCCGATGCAGCCGATAGTGTTGTAGCCGCTGTACCACTGGCGGCCATTATTCCTCCGGAAAATGGGAAAACCGATGAGACAATAGATAACCCTGCCGCTGTGCCACCATTGAACGCTACGACGGCTGTCATGGTACTCGCCGCAACAAAAGCCGCAGCAGTACCCGCTGCGGCAATGCCCCCGGCGGTAACAACTGCAACAACAGACATGGTTTTTGCAGTATTGTTTAAATTTGTGGTTTTTCCTTTGAGTAACTCTTTAGATGCTCGATAAGTCCCCCACTTGGTAAACATTGCAACCGAAGGAGTCTTTTGTAACTGTTTCCCGATTACAAAAGCACTCGCCAACGGGTTGGCATGACCACCGCAGTTAGAGGTATGACCTGGATCACCAAAGTATTCATTCTTTAATTCTTCTGGTGGACTGTAAGAACAAGGGTCCTTGCGCCATGCTTGATACTCTGCTCGCGCTGCCTCCCAATTTGAATCTTTCAATGCAATCGTACCGCGTAAAAGCCATTCAACAACTGCAGTCTCCTTGGCATTTCGCTGCGAGGCTGATTTCTCCATTGCCTTTTGTATATCGGCGAAAACAAACCCCTGGAGATAGCTATACGGAAGATGGCCACCTGCGCGGCGGACATCTTCACGAACCGAGTCATCTTGTAGGTTGACGATCAACCCCGGGTCAATTTTTAAAACTTCTAGGAAACGCTGTTCAGACTCGTTAAAAAACTTACTGACCAAACCAAATTCGGCATAGGTAGAACTCACGTTATCTTCATGGCTCGCGTTAGACTCCCGTTGTGATAGACACGCGCTATTGCGCAACTTGACATGTTCGCCATCGCCCAAAAGAAGACTACTCTGAGTCGTGCAATAGTTCCGGAATTTAACATGACCACCAAAACTACTATTACGACAGGACCAACCTTTGACCTCTACACAGCCGCTGACTTCAATATTTGCAGTCTGATCAGCGCCCAACGTAGGTGACTCTATACTACTAGTCGGCACACCATTTGATAGATCAATACTATCCAGCTCAATTTTCGTAATTTCGGTTGTATAAACCGTAGATGATTCAATGCTCCCGTGTACCTGTGCTGATGAGGAGAGGGCAACGGAAGCGTAAACACCTGAAGGAACTATTGAACCCACGCAATAGGCCCCCAACTTCTTACTACGGTTCGGGGATCCTGCACTATTAAATCCATCGCGACCGCAGCCCGCATGGTTCCCTACCATAACGTAACCTGCTACGGCCCCGTTCAACCACCCTGATGCGCACATCGAAAAACCATTCCTCTGAGCCTCTATCAACTGCCCTTTCGAAGCAAGCACGCCACTATTTGCGCGACAGTGCTCTACAGCTTGATTATAGGTTTTACCATTAACGTAACCACCACCCGGATGCATGGCCCACAACTGCTCAGATGATGCGTTCGCCTCTGCGCTTGCAATCAACGCGACCCAGGGGAAAATCAGGAAAAGAAAATGGAACTCCGCCCTCTTTGTTTTGGTAAACATTTTTTATTCCTCGATATATGAGACTAAATTTGATGTCAGCTTTGGCAGTATTATTTTGTGAATCTATCATTTTTCAAGAACCGGTGTTTTTCAAGAAAGTGCTACACGTCTTGCTTTAAAAAAGTCACCTCTCGCAAAGGTGAGATGGACACATTTCGAGTGCCCGAACTGCTACCTTGACTAGCATAACCGTCGGTTCCTATCATCAATCGATGATTCATCTATTGCGACGGGCGTTAATATAAGCGGCAGGCCAGAACAGACATATTCATTCCCTGCGCTAGATACTCCCCCAGCCATTCCAGGCTGTAGCTGTAGCGTGTTATACCCCATCACACTTAATGAACTGGTCGCCGATTCCATACCCCGGTTGGAGAAGCTGATGTTTTTCACGGTTATATCACTCAGTTTGAACCGACTTTCGTCACAAGATTTTTGAGTAATACTCGCCAGTGCCGGCTCTCCTAAGTCTTTAGAACCCACTGAAAAAGGGGTATCGCCGCGGGGAAGACTCGAACTAGCTTGTTCCGCTATAAGCTGAGAGTGCGCAATAACAACTCCGGATACGAAATTTTCTATCGTGCTGCTACTCGAACTGCAGCCCGCTACGGTCATAATCACCGCTATCGTGACCATGCTCTTATAAAGCATAGAAAAATCCTGTTAATCTACTATTATTCGTTCTACTAGTCCTAAGCATGTATCAATTAGATTGTCTTCCAAGCCCCAGTCCTAGAGCGGCTAGATTCAATATAAGCGGACAAATACCCAACCAACATGCCCTAGACAGCAGTCTAACGGCAATCGCCAAGCCATCATCGGTACTCAATGGTTATGGAGGAGGTAGATCTTGAAGAGACTAATGTCGATTTTGGTAACCAGCTGCCTTCCCCATGCCTACATATAGTCATTTGTACAAACTATAACAGCCAAACCTTGCAGAAAAATGTGACTTTACAGTTAACCAATTACTTTAATATTGTAGGTAGTGCATTGAGAACGAGGCCAAATACGGTGGAGGATTAACCCTATCGCACTGACTCTCGAGTTCCATGTCCGTTTACGGTCCACAGTTAGCCAAAGTACAAGCTTAAGATTTTAATCCGCTTAACGCTCAACTGCGGGCCCTAAAAGCCCTCGAAATTACCGGGGCTTAATGCTCCAAAAGTGGCAACTGCGAACTTTCATCGGGACAGGGAGACGCCTCACGATACCTCTCCCCCCGACACCACCGGGCTTACGGATTACGCACCACGGTGGTTCGGTTGATTGAGCTATTAACATACCACCAGCTCCGGTATTCCTATACTGCTGAAATATCTATTCGGGAGCGCTCGGTAAACACCGGAACTGCCACTTAAACGCCATGGGCGGACTTGGCCGCATTCCATGCCAGCCACCTTTCGACGCCACGTTTACGCATCTCACCATAGCTTGAGCGCCCCCACTGCTTGAAGATATATCAGCGTAGCTTATGCCGGATCCACTTATCAATATCCCTCAGCGGTGATTTCACTTCAGCATTGCCAAAGTAGCCTCTCCAACCAAGCATATAACTTGTTAGGCCAACACATCCTCGGCAGCGTGCTGCATATGAGCAGGTTCATCGTGGCGGAAATCCAGCTCAGCACTGGGGGTGAGGGGAG
>Ga0209395_1002926_pt1 | contig 21711 bp, 13 predicted proteins | sample GOMGulsemesocosm_3_FD_184635 | JGI IMG/M metagenome (GOLD analysis project Ga0209395, IMG submission 184635) | Methane-oxidizing microbial communities from mesocosms in the Gulf of Mexico - GOM9D Gulf of Mexico (SPAdes) (version 2) | ecosystem: Environmental > Aquatic > Marine > Cold seeps... | reverse complement strand
CGAGAATTTATGGCTTTGCTTAATAATTATTCAAAAGTGGATATTGATGTATTCGAACCCATAGATAAAAGTGCTGAAGCGCCAAGCTTGTCGGTTTTAGAACAAGTGCAGCAAGATATTCTCAGCTTAATTGACCAAAGAGACTCAACTAAAAACCAACAAGACGAATCGATTGTTTTTGCCAGTGCCCATAGTGCATTACGTGAAGTTCAAGGATTGCACGATTGGCTACTGCATCAATTCAATGAAGATAAAACCTTAACACCGAAAGATATCATCGTAATGTGTCCGCAAGTTGAAGAGTACGCACCTTATGTAAATGCCGTATTTGCCCGTGGTTGGCAAGACTTAGCCGATAAAATACCGCCATTACCTTGCTCTATTGCAGACAGAGTCAGCAAAGACGCTGAGCCAATTGTCGCGGCTTTTACGCAATTACTAAGTTTGCCTGACAGTCGTTTTCAAGTTTCACAAATTATGGGGTTGTTACGCTTACCTGCGATGCAGAATAAGTTTTCTATAAGCCTTGAAGAGTTAGACAAATTATCGGCATGGTTAGAGCAAGCTTGTGTTCATTGGGCAATAGATAAGTCGCATAAGCAAGATATTCTCAATAGCGAGCAACTTAACAGTGCCTTTACTTGGCAGCAAGGATTGTCACGGTTAATGCGCGGTTTTGCCTTTAGCGATCAGTCAATGTTTGTTGATGAGGAACTCTACTTACCCAATGTAGAAGGTAATGACGCCATTTTACTGGGTAAGCTGATGCTGATTATAGAACAGCTACAGTACTTTTCTCAGCAGTTAGGCAAAGAAAAGTCATCTGCCCAGTGGCAACAGTTTTTATTAACAATGCTGAATGATTTATTCGAGGTTACCGACGAAATAGCTTTTACTGTTATCGACCAAGCGTTGGGCGCATTGGCTGAAAATTGCCAACATGCCGACTATGAGCTAAAGATCAGCTTGAGTGTGGTTCGCGACTTCCTTACCAATCATTTTAGCCAGCCAGATCCCGGTCGACAATTTATGGTTGGCCAAATCACTTTTTGTTCAATGTTACCGATGCGCAGTATTCCTTTTAAAGTGATTGCTATTTTGGGCTTAAACGACGGTGAATTTCCACGTCAACGCCAACCGCTAGGTTTTGACTTAATGGCGAGTAGTAAAAGCCAATTAGGCGACAGATCACGCAGGGGAGACGACAGATACTTATTTTTAGAAGCAATTATTTCAGCGCGTAAAGCCTTATATTTAAGTTACCAAGGTCGTAATATTCGTAACAATAATGAGAAGCAGCCATCCATAGTCTTAAAAGAATTAATGGAATATCTTGAATTTGGTTATGGTTGGCGTTTATTAAATGCCGCAGAAAAAGAAGCTGACAATAACGATGATAAAAATAATGTTATTGATGGTCGATCTTCAGATATTAAACAATTACCTATGCAGCCATTTAGTGAAAAAAACTATCTTAATACCCTAAAAAGTTTTGATGGTAATTGGCTAAAATTAAAATCAGCGCAAAAAACTGAGCAAACCTCTGCGTTATTGTTGCCTTGTGATGAAGATGAAATTACGAAAATTGTCGATATTACTGAGTTAATCAGTTTCTACCAACACCCAGCCAAAGCGTTTGCTCGTAATAAGCTGCATTTATATTTTGAAAATTATGAAAGTCAGTTAGAAGATACCGAGCCCTTTAGCGAAAACTTTTTGCAAAGTTACTTATTACGCCAGCAGCTAATCGCACTCTATTTGGATGAAGAGTCATCAAACTGTGATGAACCACCTAACTCTAAAAGTGATAGTAAAGATGATAGAATTAACCAAGCGATTAATGCAGCCCGTGCCAGTGGCGTATTTCCTGACTTGCCCAGTACCGACGAAAGTTTAGTACGTTGGCGAGACGACAGCGGAATTTTTAGCGAATATATACAAGCTGATCTTAGTCTGAGCGAGCAAATAAGTGATAACGCGCAAGGAGTAACCTTCATTGCCATTGAACTTCCCATTGAGCTTAGCCCTGGTCAACACATAACGCTTAGTGCGACACTACCGGTCAAAAATGACAGTTTAGTCTTTTATCGTTCTTCGTCTGCAAAAGGCAAAGATTTATTCGGTCTTTATTTACATCAAGTTATTTTGCAGTGCTGGCAAGAGCAAACTGGTCATAAATCTACCGAGCAAGAGCAACTGGCCTTGGTAAAGTTGACGAAAGGATTCTATTTCGATACCAAAAATCAAAAACCGACCCAATATCGTTATAGCAATATTGACAATGCACAGGGGCATTTACAGTTGTTGCTATCAACCTATTTAAAAGGTCAGCAACAAGCACTGTTATTAAATACCGAACTTGCTGAAAAGTATTTCAAGGCGAAAGTATTTGAACAAGCACAGTTCGAAAAACACTGGTCTGACTCCGGCGGTATGCTTAATATCATTAAACCTTTAGGACAAGACCCTTACATGCATTATTTCTGGCAACAATGCCCAGAGTTAGACGATCATCTATCGCTGATAAAAGAAGTTTATTTACCTATGTGGCAAACAAGGGAGCAAATAAAATGAAAAACTTAATTGCTCACCAAGTTCCCTTACAAGGTAAACACCTTATTGAAGCCAGTGCGGGTACAGGGAAAACCTATAATATTACTCGGCTGTATTTACGTTTATTGCTGGAAAAACAGTTACCCGTTGAACAAATTTTAGTGATGACTTTCACCAAAGACGCCACTGAAGAACTACGTGGGCGAGTTGATACTTTTATCCGCCACGCGCTGGCAAACTGGGATCAATTGATTGTTGAAGACGAGTTTTTCATCGCAATAAACCAGAACCTAGGAGATGTAAACCCTAAAATTCTTCTTCGCCAAGCATTATTGTATCTTGATGAAGCGGCAATATTTACTATTCATGGCTTTTGTAAACGCGTTTTGAGTCAACATGCTTTTGCTAGTGGTTTGGTTTTTAACGCAAAAATGGAAACCAGTTGCCAAGACATCATAGTGCAAGCGTGCCAAGACTGGTATCGAGTGCTTGCTAAAAATACGCCGGAGCAGTTCACGCAAGTAGCCAACTTTTGGCAAAATCCGTTAAGTTTTTTAAGTCAGTTCTCCAAAGCGATTGCTAAACATAGCGAACTTGATGTTGTAGATGCCTCGCAAATTGAAGCGCAATTTCTTGAACTTGTACAGCAGTCAATTAATAACCTTGAGAATAATCAGCCGCTGTTAACTCAGTATTTAATTGATGTAAAAAAAGGCGCCGACCGAGAAAAACGACAAGAAGAATTAGTAAGTTTAATCACTTGGTTAAAAAGGCTTAATGAAAACCTAGCTGTGGCCAAAGAAAAGATGCCAGATGGTTTTATTGATGGAAAACGTTATGCTAGATCGGCAGGTAAAACCGAATTATTAGCCGTGTTCGAACCGGTTAAAGCGGTAAAGTTAGCTTTGAAAACTCTCGACAAACAACTTGATAAAGCAAAAGCTTTAATGATTGTCCGTGAAGGTATTTATCAAATAAGAACGAAGATAACTGAACAAAAGAATAATGCCAATATTCTAAGCTTCGACGATCTTATTTCAACCTTAGCAGCTTGTTTACAAGCTGAGAAAGACACCGGACAACAATTAGCGCAAATTTTATTTGAGCAATACCCTGTTGCCTTAGTTGATGAATTTCAAGATACAGATCCCTTACAGTTTTCAATTTTAGAAGCACTTTATTACCACCAAAAAACAGCCGCCCTGTATATGATTGGCGACCCGAAACAAGCCATATATGGTTTTCGTGGCGGGGATGTTTTTGCCTATTTAAGTGCGCGTAAAGACTGTGACCATCAGTGGTTAATGGATACTAATTGGCGCTCTACGCCGATGATGATTGCTGGTTACAACCGCTTGTTCTATGGACAAACGATAAATGACCAAGATAATAGCGCTAACACTAACTCTAACAATAATAGCCTTGAACCTAACACCGATGTCTTTGGTTACGAAATCCCTTATTTACCGGTAAAACCTTCACCTTTTGCCAAAGACGAAGTATTGATAAAAGCAAATGAAGATAAAGCGCTGCAGTTTATTCACTTTGTTGATGACAGTGCAAAAAAGGCAGTCGCACAAAGTTTTAGACCCGTTATGGCAACTTGGTGTGCCAATGAAATTATTCATTTACTCAGTGAAGAGAACCAAATTGATACGGACAAGCGATTATCAGCCAAAGATATCGCGATATTAGTGCGTGACGGCGCTGAAGCTGCCGATATAAAACAAGCTCTGGAAAATGCCAACTTGGCTTCCGTTTTCATGAGTAATCGTGCCAATTTAATGAAAAGCGAGCAAGCAGAGCAGTTATTACAATTACTTAAAGGTGTGCTGTTTGTTGAGAACGAGCGCTACTTTAGTGCAGCAATTGCCGGAGATTTACTTGATTATCATCCTGAAAAGTATCATCAATTACAAAATGACGAAATGGCTTGGCAAGCGTTAAAGTTTGAATTTGAGCAACTGCGTAACGAGTGGTTATACAAAGGCTTTATTTCAATGGCCTTAAAATTAATGCACGATCATTTTCGTTTATCCGTTGATAATCAAGACCGAATATTGACGAACTTATTACATTTATTCGAAATACTGCAAACGGCTAGTCAACGCCATCGTCAGCCACAAGAGCTTTTATACTGGTTTGAACAACAAAGTAATATTGACGATCCAGAAATAGAAGCAGAGTTGCGTTTAGAAAGTGATGATAACCTTATTCGTATTATTACCCAGCATGGCTCGAAAGGTTTAGAGTATCCAGTAGTCTTTGTACCTTTTGCTACTCGCCATAAAGATCCGCTTAAATTTGGGGCAAGTTCGGTTACTTTTATTGAGTATCACGACGAAAACCAGCAACTAAAATTAAGCTTAGACGGCGCAGAAAACGCTAAAAAAGCCATGGCAGATGAAGCCTATGCAGAAAGCATTCGTTTGCTTTATGTTGCTGTAACTCGCGCAGAGCAACGTTGTTATCTACTGAGTACCGCATTTGATAAAGCTGAAAGCTCACCCTTAGGTCGTGCATTGAAATGGCACAAGGATCAAGAGATTGAGCAAAGCTTACAACAATTAGTCACTGATGAACCTAACAGTACCTGTTTACGGGTATTTTCAACAGACAATAATGCCAGTGAATTACACGCACAACATGCACCAGACAAAATAGGCAATCTAAAGAAAGGTGAAGTAGCGCAATTTACCGGTAAAATTGAACGTGACTGGTGGTTAAGTTCATTCTCTGCATTAAGTAGGAACCTACGTCATGGTGGTGTTTCGTCACCGGACAGAGATAGCGCTACTGGGCAAACCCTTGATGACAGTTTGAATAAAAGTGTGGTGCTAGCCAGTAGCTTATTACGTTTTAACTTAGCGAAGGGCGCTCATACGGGTAATTTACTACATGATATTCTCGAACATACCGACTTTGCTTTACCTAATTGGCCAGAGACGATGGAGCGGCCGTTACAAAAATATGGTCAATTAACGCCAGGGTATCAAGAGCACGACTTACAGATTTGGTTAGAACAGGTGTTAACGACGCCGCTTAATGGCTCGTTTATGACTAACTTAGGCGGGGATACTTCACCGTTAAGTTTAGGTAGCCTGTCAAAAGCAAAGACTTTACGCGAAAGTGAATTTTATTACCCGATGTGTGATGCGAAACCAGAGCAATTAACGCAGTTGTTATCGCAACATCGCAACATGGGTGGTGATGGCTCTGTACAGTCGATTGTAAGCTTACCGGCTTATCAGAAGTTAAAAGGCATGATGCATGGTTTTATCGATTTAATTTTTGAACATGACAACAAATATTACATTTGTGATTATAAGTCGAGCCATTTAGGCGATAATTTCGAAGATTATGATCAACAAGCCATGAAGACCAATATTGAAAAAAACCATTATGATTTACAATATCTTATTTATGCTTTAGCGCTTCACCGTTATCTCAAGCTTAACTTAGAAAATTACAATGTTGCTGAGCACTTTGGCGGTGTTTATTACTTGTATTTACGGGGTATGACAAATGATGTAGCACATCAGAACTGTGGTGTTTATTATCGCGACATTCCCTTCGAAGAACTTAACATCCTTGACCAATTATTTTTAGGAGAGAGTTAATGTCTGCTATTTATAAACAGTTTCAACAAGCTCAACAGCAAATCAGTAATATTGAGGCGGTGGACTATTTTTTTGCTAAAGAAATCAGTCAAAGCCTCAGCTGTGAAACCTTGCTAGATAACGACCAACGTAATCAAGTTTTTCATCTACTTGTCGCGCTCAGTGAAAGCTTAAGAGCAGGGCACAGTTGTTTACCTTTATCGGTTATCGCTAATAGCCATTATGGTTACCGTTGCGATAACCAAGGTATTGTGATGAATCACGGCTTTGCTTTTACTGACGAAGTAACCTTAGCAAAACTACTGGTAATGCTAACCGGCACTCATCAACAAGGGATTGTTTTTAATAAGGGGCGCTTGTATTTACGTCGCTATTTTAATTTTGAGCAAGAATTACTCACTTTTATTACTGATAAGAACGATCAGAGTAAGCAAGTTTTTAGCCCGTTAGATATTAAGCAATGTATTGAACAGCTTTTTCCTGAGCTGTCCGAGAAAGAAGAACCTGAGAACAAGAAACCTGAGCCAGAGGTTGATTGGCAAAAAGTTGCGGTAGCCAACGCTATCAATAAACCATTAAGTATTATTGCTGGTGGCCCAGGAACAGGAAAAACCTACACAGTAACTAAACTGCTAGCTGCTCTAGTTATGCTAAATGATAAAGACAGCAGTTGTGAAGATAATAATATAGCGCTGGTTGCACCAACTGGAAAAGCAGCACAGCGTTTATCTGAATCAATAACCAATGCATTACAAGGTTTTGAAAGTCTGGTAGGTGAGCAGGTTTTAGCGAAAATTCCTCAACAGGCACAAACCTTACATCGGCTACTGGGTGTTATTCCTAACAGTGTTAATTTTCGACATCATCAAGGCAATTTACTCAATATAGATGTACTGCTTATTGACGAAGTTTCTATGGTTGACTTACCTATGATGGTAAGGGTTTTTCGTGCTTTACCTAACCATTGCCAAGTGATATTACTGGGTGATGCTGACCAACTTCCGTCTGTAGCTGCTGGCAGTGTTTTGAATGATTTAGCCCCTAAACCTCATTGTGGGTTCAGTATTGAAAATCAGCAATATCTAGAAGGGATTACTGCGTATAAACACCTGTATGCAGCCAAGAAACCGACTAAAAGCAGTTCTTCAACACTTGCCGCTGATCATCTGGTTTTTTTAGAAAAAAGTCGACGTTTCGATGGTGAAGGTGGTATAGGTAAAGTCGCTAACCATGTGATAAATGGAAACTTTAAAGATAGTTGGTTGTTACTTGAAGCTAGTGGTAAACCTACTGGCACTGGTGATGGTTCGTGTAACGCGTTACGTCTTTTGTCGAGTAAAACAGACGAATGGCTGAGCGATTTAGTGAAAACCTATTACCTGCCTATTTTTCAGTTGGAAACCGTTGAAGAAGCTTTTAAACAGCTGCAAAAATTTCGAATTTTATGCGCGACACGTGTAGGAAAACAAGGTGTTGAAGCACTGAACGAGCAAGTAAATAACTTGCTGGTACAACAAGGCGCTATTACCGCTTTTCAAACGCGTTATCGTGGTCAGCCTATTATGATTAACGTCAATAATTATGCGTTAGGTTTGTACAATGGTGATATTGGCTTGTTGTGGAAAAATGACGCTGGGCATTTAATGGCGGTTTTTGAACAAGCCAATAATGAATATAAATGGGTGAATCCTGCTCGTTTGCCGCAGCACGAAACTGTGTATGCGATGACCATTCATAAAACACAAGGCAGTGAATTTGAACATGTTGTCTTAATATTGCCGGATCAAACAGATAATAAATTACTCTCGCGAGAGTTAATGTACACAGGTATTACCCGCGCTAAGAAAAAACTAAGCATTGCCAGCTTAGCAAATGTTTGGCGACATGGAGTAAATACCAAAACCCAACGTTATTCAGGTATTGACCTTTACAAAAAATAATGAACAATTACGTTTTTGTTGTAGCTATTGCGGTACAATTAGCAGCAAATGTTGTGAACAGTGTAATTTAATAAAAATAGTATTATGAAGTTAAAAGAAATAGATAAAAAAACGTATCGAACTAAGTTAAATCAGGTAATTGTCGGCTTTATTATAACCCTGGCAATATTAGCGGTGACTTTTGGCGCAATACTTATTGCTTTATTTGCCGATATATTCGCTGTAGATATCGTTAACACCGCAATAGAGCAGACTGAGACAACCAGTAATTTTCGTTATAATTTTTTGGGTGTACTTCTCGCATTACTCAGCTGTGGCATGATATTACAGCAATTGAAGGATAAGCCATTTTTTAATGAAATTTATTATGTGTGGCAAATTAAGCAAGTACAGAATATTATTTATCGTCGCTTGAAAAAAATAAAAAAGGCCAGTGTTGCCGGGGATATAAATGCGCTGATTATTTTACGCTTTTATTATGCCAGCTTAGAGCAGCTCTATATTTTAGACGATAATACCTTAACAATGTCATCATTAAAAAAAGATATGACCAAGCTTGAGGAGTTAGTTGCCCAACAAGATCAGGTAATAGATATTTCAGCGTTTAGTCAGGAGCTACTAAAGGGCTATAAATAAGTATTGTTGCACTCATAAGCACGGTAGAACAATTATTATGATAGGTTACTTAATATAGAAACATCATGTTAAGTGTAACCTGTAAAGATAAGGCAAGAATTTGTTGTCTTGAAAGCAATAAATTGAGTACTACTCACTTTAATATGCCATCACCAAAAAGAGCTAAAAATGAAGAAACCTAAAAAAATTAAAAATGAAACGGCTTTATTGAAAAAAGCGATTGAGATAGGCGAAAAATATGCCATGAACCGTGGTTACAACGCTTTTTCAGCGACGAATGCATCGAAAGAGAAAGTTGAAAGTTTGTATCGGTTATTAGTTAACGATAAACTTATTCAAGCATTACCCGCAGATAACGAAGACTTACAAAGCATGAAACATCGTTTAGCCATGTGGATTGCTAAGCAATTACCAGAAGATCATATATTGCTAAAGTAATAGCGCACTATTTTATCGATGCTCGGTATGAAATAATATTAGCCAACTATTTACCACTAACCTTTGCCATACAGGTGAGTCGACACGCTTGTATACGTGCATAAATACATAAACATAACGATAGAAACTCAAATGAACAGAAAGAAAAAGATAAACTCAGTATTAAAAAGTAAGCTTAAAAAAGCTAATGCCAAACTTCACCCTAGTAATAAGCCAAAGTATGTTTCAAAAGCACAACGGGCACTTTTAGCAGAAAAAGAAGCTGCTGAGAATGAAGTCGCTGATGAAAAACAACTTACCGAGTAATCTCTATTATGTTAGCTAAACTGTTGAATATTATTAAGCCCGGTAATCATATCGATGTCAGTGATGTAATAGATGAAAGTAGTCATCAATGGATCCTCGATACTTTTTCGTGGGCTATTACACATTTTGATGTTTTAGAGTTTAAAAATAATAGTCAGCTTGTTCTTCCTAATAATCAATTTTATCAGGGGAGTGTTAGCAGTGTACATGAAATGGCCCTCAGTATTTTCAAACAAACAACTGATTATGCTGGTATGCAAGAATGGCCGATCGTATTGGTTACACCTGAACAATTTTTCTCAGGTAGTCAACAAATAACCATACCTCGATTTAATATGACTGACAATTGTCGCGGTGAAGATACACCGTTTGCTCGACTAAATGATGAAGATGCACAAAAGTTACAGCAGCAACCTATAATGCTTTCTTATCGTGAAAATCAAGTAAATCAGCCGCAAGACCTTATCTCTTCAATTGTACAAAACTTAGCTAATATACTGATAGTTCAACAAAGTAGTTTACCGCCAGGTGGTAAAGAATTGATACCACAAGCGGTTGATATTATAGCCTGTTTTATGGGGTTTGGACTTATATTTAGTAATACTGCATATCAGTTTAGAGGTGGTTGTGGTTCTTGCAATAATCCAAATGCAAACCGTCAGTCAGCATTACCTGAAAATGAAACAGTACATGCATTAGCTCTATTTTGTTTATTAAAATCCATTAAACCTAAAGCGGTTAAAGCTCATTTAAAATCGCATTTACGTAAGCAATTCTCACTTTCCTATAATGCCCTATCAAATGCAGTAAAAACCTCTGCTGATCCCGTTTTATTGTCCTTACTTTGATCTAAAGTTAGTGCTTAACAATTAAATGATTTATTTTCACTAAATACATGATTTATTAAATAAAAGCGACTACAGTTATTTCTATAAGTACTGTACTTTTATTTTTGATTTTATTAAGGGAAAAGCTATGCTTGAGAGTCTAGAGATTAAAGAGTATATGAATCATTATCCGGTTACTTTTACATCCGAAATGGTGGTGGAAGAAGCGGCTTTACGTTTTTTGAAAACCAAGCAAATTGGTGGACCTGTAATTGACGCAAACAATCGTCTCATTGGCTTTTTATCAGAAAGTGATGTTTTAGCAAAAATGTTGCAGTCTATTTATCACAATGAACATGTTACCGATGTAGAATCCTTGATGCGTAAAGAAGTGCTGTCCGTTAAGCCTTACGATAGTATTATTGAGTTGGCGCAAAACATGTTACAAAACAAACCTAAAGTTTATCCAGTGGTCGATGATGACGGTAATTTACTTGGTACTATTTGCCGGAATGATGTTCTTCATGCTATCGATAAGCATATGCGTAGTAGTTTTAAGTCTTAGCTTTGGACTATAATTTTTTATTCGTCTACTTGTACCACTTGATTCAAGTGGTACCGCTTTAATAAAACTGGTAAAATTTCTTTTTGTCATTTTATTCGAGTTCACCTTGTCTTCTGAAAAACCTATCGTTAATTCTCCTGTGGCACAGCCAACACCATTAATCAATATTGATAAGCTTTTTAGTAAACTTCCGTTGGGCCTAAAGTCTGATCAATTTCGTTTGAAAAAGCGTTTATTGTCTAGTAAAAAAATAGCCGATATTGATAAAAAGCAAAAAACGCTCAAACAAATTTCAGCACACATTGATGAGTCAATTAGTAAAAAACAAATCAAAATTAAGAACGTACCAAAAATAACCTATCCTGAAGGTTTACCTGTTTCACAAAATTCAGAGCATATTGCTAAAATGATCTCGGATAACCAAGTGGTTATTATTGCGGGTGAAACGGGCTCTGGTAAAACTACGCAAATTCCAAAAATATGTTTAGCATTAGGCCGCGGAATTGACGGTATGATAGGTCATACCCAGCCACGTCGTATTGCGGCTCGTACCGTGGCAACACGAATCGCAGATGAATTATCAACAAAGCTTGGTGACGCGGTTGGTTATAAAGTTCGTTTTAATGATTTAGTCAGTGATAAAAGTTACATAAAATTAATGACCGATGGTATTTTACTGGCTGAAATGCAGCATGATCGTTTGTTACGTAAATACGATACCTTAATTATTGATGAAGCCCACGAGCGCAGTTTAAACATCGACTTTATTTTAGGGTATTTACGAGAGATATTACCGAGACGTCCCGACTTAAAAGTCATTATTACTTCGGCAACCATAGACCCTGAGCGTTTCTCGAAACATTTTTCCTCGGTTACCGGCGTGCCTGCGCCAATTATTGAAGTGTCGGGTAGAACATTTCCAGTTGATATACTTTATCGCCCGTTAAATGCTGAAAGCGATAGTGAAGAGGAAGCAAATAGTAACGATATTATTAGTGGAATTTTGCAAGCCGTTGACGAACTAGGCCACATTAGCCAAGGCGATATTCTTATTTTCCTCAATGGTGAACGGGAAATACGCGATGCGGCATCAGCATTAGAAAAAGCTAATTTACGACATACTCAAGTTCTGCCTCTGTATTCACGTTTAACGGTACAAGAGCAAAATCGAATTTTTAAACCGCACAGCGGCCGTAACATTGTATTAGCGACCAACGTAGCTGAAACCAGCTTAACAGTACCGGGTATAAAGTATGTTATTGATCCTGGGACTGCGCGTATTTCGCGTTATAGCTACCGAACTAAAGTACAGCGATTACCTATTGAAGCGATTTCGCAAGCCAGTGCGAACCAAAGAGCCGGACGTTGTGGTCGTGTTTCTGCAGGTGTTTGTTTACGTTTATACAGTGAAGATGACTTTCTTGGTCGTCCTGAGTTTACCGATCCTGAAATATTAAGAACTAACTTAGCTACGGTTATCTTGCAAATGTTAGCGCTTGATCTCGGCAGTATTGCCGACTTCCCCTTTGTTCAGCCACCTGATAATCGTAATATTAGTGATGGTATATCATTGCTTGAAGAACTTGCTGCGATAAAAAAGCAAGAGAACAAAGTGGTGTTAACAAAAGCGGGGCGGATGTTAGCAAAGTTCCCGACAGATCCACGTTTGTCTAAAATGATATTAACCGCCATAGATCTTGGTTGTATTGAGCAAATATTTATTATTGTTAGTGCGTTAAGTATTCAAGACCCTCGTGAACGACCACATGAAAAACAGCAAGCTGCTGATGAAAAACATAATCGTTTTAAAGATAAAGACTCTGACTTTATTAGTTTGTTAAATTTATGGCAGCACGTTGAGCAACAGCAAAAAGAATTAACCAACAGTCAGTTTCGTAACATGTGTAAAAAAGAATTTTTAGCTTATATGCGCATACGGGAATGGCAAGATATTTTTAGCCAGCTCAAACATGCATTACGTGATTTAAATATTACCATGAGCCGCATTGAGTTCACGGCAACGGTACAAGATGCTAGCAATAAAAAAGCTAATAACAATGATGAACCTAGCAACAATAACAATGACATTATTCATCAGGCAATATTATCGGGTTTATTAAGCCACTTAGGCCAACTCGATGATAATCGCGAATACAAAGGCGCACGTAACAGTAGGTTCTATATTTTTCCGGGCTCAGGCGTAGCCAAAAAATCGCCTAAATGGTTAATGGCAACAGAGCTTGTTGAAACGAGTCGTTTATTTGCGCGCATGGTTGCAAAGATAGACCCACAATGGATTGAGCCTTTAGCGCCACATTTAATAAAACGAAATTATAGCGAACCGCATTGGGAGAAAAAACAAGGTGCGGTAATGGCGTTCGAGCAAGTAATTTTATATGGGCTGACCATAGTCTCAAAACGTAAAATTAACTTTAATAACATCGAGCCTCATACCTGTCGTGAAATTTTTATTCGCGAAGCGTTAGTTAACGGAGATAGTACGGTTAAAGAAGCGTTTTATCAGAAAAATCATAAGTTAGTCGAGAGTATTGAAAAACTAGAACAAAAAGCTCGCCGTAAAGACTTCTTGGTTGATGAAGAGCGCTTAGTTGAATTTTATGATGAAAAACTACCTGAAACGATTATTTGTCAGCGTAGCTTTTTGTCGTGGTGGAAAAAAGAAAAAACTAACAACGCGCAACTATTAGATTTTACTAAAGAATTTCTTTTAAACGAAACATCTAAAGTACTGTCAGCCAATGACTATCCTGATGTTTGGCAACAGGGTAATTTAACCTTACCGCTAACGTATCATTTCACCCCTGGAGATATCGACGACGGTATAAGCTTACATATTCCAGTAGGTGTGTTGAACCAAGTTGAAAACATTGATTTTGACTGGCTTATACCCGCACTACGCCTAGAGCTTATTATCGCCTTGATTAAAGGGTTACCTAAATCGTTACGTCGTAATTTTGTTCCAGCGCCAAATTATGCTGAAGCTTGTTTGTCATCTATCACTGTATTTAACGGTCGACTTGTTGATGCCATAGAAAAACATTTGCTACGCATGACAGGTGTGCGCTTGCCTGAAGGTATATGGCAAAATATTGAGCTACCTGTACATTTACAAATGAACTTTAAAGTGATTAATGAAAACGGCAAGTTGATCAGCGAAGGGCGCTCACTTGATAAATTAACTAGTGCTTTGCAAGGCAAAGTAAAAGCTTCTATTAAAAAAGTGGCTGACAAAGGCATAGAACGTGAACAGATCACCGAATGGGATTTTAAAGATATACCGAAAGGTTATGAAAAGAACATTGCTAATATCACCATTAAAGCGTTTCCCGCGTTAGTAGATAAAAACAAAAGTGTTGCAATTGAACTCTTTGAGCAAGAAAGCCTTGCTGAGCAGTCAATGGTTAACGGTATTAGTCGTTTAATATTGTTGAACATACCTTCACCAGTGAAATATTTACAACAAAAACTACCTAATAAAGCCAAGTTAGGATTATATTTTAATCCTTTTGGTTCAATTCCTGATTTATTAGATGATTGTATCGTTGCAGCTTGTCAGTTTCTTGTTAAAGAGCACGGCGAGTTACCACGCAGTAAAACCGAGTTTGAAAAGGCTAAAGACTATGTTCGCGCCGAACTTGCTGATTGCGTATTAGCGTCAGCGATAAAAGTTGAAAAGGTTTTAACACTTAACCATGAAATCAGTAAAAAATTAAAAGGGCGCATGTCACTTGATGTTATTCAAGCGCAAGCAGATATCAAAGCGCATTTAAAATTACTGGTGTATAAAGGCTTTGTTACCGCATCAGGTCACCAGCGTTTAGACGATATTTCGCGTTATTTACAAGCTATGCTGAGACGGATGGAAAAATTACCGGTTGACCCAAATCAAGATCGTTTAAAGATGTTAGAAATCGCGAAAGTGAATGACGCGCATCAGGCACTGTTGGCTAATCAAAGTAAAGGAAAGCCAATCAGTGATGAAATATTAGACGTACGCTGGATGATGGAAGAGTTTCGTGTATCTGTTTTTGCACAAAATTTAAAAACGGCTTATCCCGTTTCAGCTAAACGTATTTTAAATCATTTAAAAGCAATTTCAGCGAATTAACAGGAAGTTTACCCTTTTATTTGATTTCCATATTTGACAGGAAAGTCATCAATGGGTATAAAAGAGTCAGAGAAATTAAAATAATACAATGGAGCAGTAATGGTTAATTTTGATGATAAACGTGATTTCTATCGAATGATGTTAAATAGTGATGTAACGGTAACCATTATTGACGACGAAGCGAATAGTAAAATTTTGGCCACTTGTCGTGATTTAAGTGCTACAGGTATGGCCATAGAAATGAGCCATCCTATTGAGTTAAATACTTGTGTTAAGGTGAGTATCGAGTCAGCAAATAATAATGTTCAGCCGCTCGAAATTTCAGGAAAAATTGTAAGAGTTACTGAAGAAGGTGATGAATGCTTTTTAGTTGGTATTAATATCGCTGAAATAGATTAGTAACTGGTTTATTCTTACTTCAGCCTAAAGTTAAACGCTGAACGCATAGTAGTTAAATAAAAAACGAGCATCTATTGCTCGTTTTTTATTTTATCAACTTCATAAAGTTTAATTAGCTAACCTGACACACTAAGCCTTTCAAATAATAGCCTTCTGGATAATTAGATGAAATAGGGTGATCGGCTGCTTGCTGAAGGCGTTCAACAAAATGCACTTCACGTCTAGCATCTAAAGCCGCATCTGCAACAACTTTTTGAAATAAGCTTGCTTCCATTAAACCAGAGCAAGAAAACGTTAACAGTATACCGCCAGGCTTTAAGAGCTGCATGGCAAGCATATTAATGTCTTTGTAACCACGACAAGCACCGGTAAGTTGTGCTTTAGATTCAACAAACTTTGGAGGATCTAGAATTATCATGTCAAACTGACGTTTTTCCTCACGATAAAGTCTTAACAATTTAAAGACATCGGCTTTAACATACGAAACATCTTTGTCTTGTAAGTTATTAAGCGCTACATTTTCTTTTGCTAAATCGAGTGCCGATTGTGAAACATCAACATTAATGACCTCTTTCGCGTCATTAGCAGCACAATGTAAGGCGAAAGTACCTGTATAAGAAAAACAGTTTAAAACGCTTTTGCCTTTTGAATAACGACCTGCTGTAACACGTGAGTCACGTTGATCTAGGTAAAAACCTGTTTTGTGACCTTTGGCAACATCAACATTAATTGATAAACCATGCTCTTTTATTACACAAGCGGTAGATGCTAAAGGCTCAGTTAACCAACCGGTAACAGGCTCTAACCCTTCCTTTTTACGAACATCTACATCTGAGCGTTCATAAATACTACAACCAGGGTATAAACTTTTGAGTACTTCGACTAACGTATAACGATGGAAGTCTGCACCAGCACTTAATAGCTGACAAACAATTAGGTTGTCGTATTTATCTATGGTTATTCCGGGTAAACCGTCAGACTCACCCGCAATTAAGCGGTAGCCTGTTAAACCACCTTCTTCAATATACCAATCACGTCTAGATTGAGCGCTTAACAATTTTTTACGAAAAAATTCACTATCAACTTCTTCGTTTTCATTAAAGGTCCAAACGCGTACGCTAATTTGAGATTCTGGGGAGTAAGCTCCGCGAGCAAGCCATTTTTCCTTGTGATCATAAATATCTACGGTGTCGCCTAACATAGGTTTGCCTTTGATTTTATTGATCGCTTGAGAAAATATCCAAGGATGTTTTCGTAATAAAGACTTCTCTCGGCTTACTTTTAAATAAATTCTTGCTGACATGTGACTATACTTATCTGAGCAGGTAAATGAAATTGCGCAGAGTGTAGTCAATGCGACGCTCTGGTGCAATCTTCAAACTAAGTTATTTTGGTTTAAATTATGGAGCAACAAGTATGAATGTTAGTTATATGGCCCATGTAAGTGGAAAAGTGCAGGGCGTCTATTTCCGTGCGTCTAGTCAACAAATTGCTATTGACCACGGTTTAAGTGGTTATGCACGTAACTTAGCTGACGGTGATGTTGAAGTGTTAATGTGTGGCGAGGAAAAAGAAGTTGATAAAATGCTCGAATGGTTAACCCATGGGCCTCCACAAGCTGAAGTCTCAAATATGCAAAAAAAGAAAGTCCAATGGCAAGAGCATCACTTTTTCGCGATAAGTTAGTGTTTTGTAGAAAGGTACTCAGGTTGATTTTTTAGACGCTATCTCGCTTACCCCAGAAAACATTGGTGTTTACGGATATTTCTTTGCTGAAAAGTTAATAACTCAATGTTGATAAAAAACAGTGATTTTAAATCAGTGTGAGTTAACAGTTTATTAAGAAGGGTTTAAGGAATTAATATCAGCGGAAGAAATATACGCTGTAATTAACTTTGTTATTAATAGCAAAATGCCGATAAAGCTCATCAACGTATGTTGGAAAGAGACAATATCGGCAAGTTAGTTTGACTATTTTTTATAAAGTTAACTAATTAGACTTTATTTTTGAATTTTCATTATTTGTTTACGACGAACACCTAAGCCTAAAAGACCTAAAGCTAAAATTGCAATTGTTGCTGGCTCTGGAACTTCAGTATGGGGACCTGGGTCACAATCAAAAGTACATAGACCACCAAAAAAAGTAATATGAGATAATCCTTTATCACCCGGTGTAGTCCAATCACCGGTTGTCACTGATTTTGCTAAATTCATACAATCAAAATTTAGATTAATATCAACATCAGCACCTATACCACAATGTTCAGCATTATTATCTTCAATTGTCCAAAATAAACGGAAACCACCATCACTACTTTTTGACCCTGATTTAGTGATCCAAAAGCGAATGTCAGGATAGGTATTATCATATGACCAAGTGCCCGTTTTGTTTTCTTGACTTAAATTACTAAACGTCCACATAGTCTCATCAACTTTGTTAGCATATTGAGAACTTTCATCATATTCATCATATCCATCAGATAGTAGAACATCAGCATCATCAGCATCATTGGTACCAAATTTTGCAATTACATTAGCAAGGTAATGAAGTTCATTATTTGAATCAGTTATTGATATACGACAATCATTAAAGTTTGTACCTGTGGTATTGATATCATCAAAATATGCATTCTTTGAAGAACATTCATTAGTTGCTTCTATTCCAACAGAAACTGTTATAACACCGTTTTCTGTTATCATATTCGAAACGGGAGTAATATTAGCCAAACTATTAAACGAAATAGTTGCTAATAACGCTAAGGTCAAAATTGATATGATGCGATTTGTGATAGAGCTTAATAATGTCATTCTAAACTTCCATAATTAGACGAATGTTCTATTAGTATACTTTAATGCAATAATTACACCGAAAAGTATAAGTTGATGGAAATCAGGTGGTTGACAACTTAGTCGTTGTTTTACTATCGATTTATTATTGATAGTGTAAAATATCCTGACACAAATGGTTGATTGTTAACGGAATGTGTAATATTTGTTGTGTGTTGTTAAGTTAGCGAAATAGTTAACTAAAATTGGAAAAACCGCAATTTCTGTTGAATTATTAACTGAGAAAAAGCACTATCTGTATTGTTTATCTAAATATTTGAGAAGTTAATGGATTATAAAGTATTTTCCCCCTCTGCCTGTTTATTTATTGGCTTACTATTTTTTCCAAATTATGTGGCAGCAGTTGACCAAAATTCTTTAGAGAAGGCTAATGTTGCTTTTAAAGATAATAAGTATAGTGAAGCGCTCATTCACCTAAAAAACTTGACTCAAACAGAGCCCAATAATCTAGCCGCTCATCTCTTAATGGCAGAGGTACTTATTGCTTCAGCAAAAGGTTCGGCAGCTGAAGTTGAACTTGATCTCGCTGAAAGCCTAGGGGCTGACAAAAACCGAACATTATTATTATTTGCCGAAGCGTATTTATTACAAGGTAAATATAATGAGGTGGTCGAACATTTAGATCTCCCTGTTCAGGATGATATATTATCAGCTAAAGTTAATGTTTTAAGAGGGCATGCACAATTAGGGTTACGTAGATTAAAATTATCAATTGCAAGTTATCAAAAAGCGTTAACATTCAATAATAGTAATGTAGATGCACAACTAGGCTTAGCGCAAGTTGCCCTAAATTACTATCGTTTCGACGAAGCTCAGGTATATGTAGATGATGTACTGAAGGGATATTTTCCTCCGGTAAAAGCTTGGATACTAAAAGCGAGTATTCATCAAAGCTTGGCAGAATTACAACCTGCATTAAAAGCAATTAATAAAGCATTATTAGAAAATCCAAGACATGTGCAAGCTTTAATTATTCGCGCTAGTTTATTAATTGAATTGCGTGATTATACTAACGCTAAAAGAGATGTCGATACTGTCTTTGAACTTGTGCCCAATGAACCCAAGGCACAATTTTTAATGGCCTTAATCGACTCTAAAGAAAATAATAATTTAAACAGGAAACAACAATTTTCTCTACTTAGTGAGACGCTTTCGAGGTTAGATAATGATACATTAACTAATAATCCTAATTACTATTACTTAGCCAGTGTAGTTGCGTTTCAGCAGGGAAGTTACTCAGCGGCCGAGCAATACATTAAAAATTACTTAGAAATAGATAGCTTAAACATTAAAGCAATGATGTTTTCAGCTACTATACATATGGCGCTCAAAAATTATTCTCCTGCTCACTCAATTTTAATCAAAGCAAACTTATTAGAAGATAATAATCCGAAAGTACTCTCTTTGTTAGGCTTGGTGAGTACAGAGCTTAAGCAACATGAACAAGCAAAATTCTATTTTCAAAGAGTTGTAGAACTATTACCTGACTCTGCGATTGCTGCTCAGAAATTAGCGAAAAATAGTATCGACATGGGGCAGTATCAACAAGCCATAAGTACATTACTTGCTATTAACTCTTCATCTCAATATCAGTCAACGATTAGTTTTTTACTCGTTCAAGCTTATGTAAAATCAGGGCAAACGCAGAAAGCTTTAACCCTTGCAGAAAAATTAGTTAAAACAAATCCAAATAATAAAGAATTTATTCATCATCTAGGGTTTATTTACCAAATAGCTGCAGATCATGTAAGGGCAAAACAGTCATTTGAACAAGCAATTATAATTGATGCTATGCACACTAAGTCAATTATTAGCCTGGCTGAAACCATGCAAGCAATGGGAGATATTAAAGAATCTTTTAAACTCTTAGAGCAAGCGTTAATAATACAAGAAAACAATAGTGAACTACTAAATGCTTTAGGCAAAAGTTATGCGAGAACTCGACAGTATGAGCAATCGGTTACCTGGTTTAAAAAGGCTTATAAGGTAGACAACAATAACAAAGAGTTGCTTAAACAATTATCTATGAGTTATATGGCTGCAGGGAAGGTTGTTGAAGCAATAGAGAGTATTGAAAGCTATTTAACTAACCATGAAAAGACTGCTGATTTGTATATTTTATTAGCTCAGTACTATCAACAGCAAAACAATGTAGATAAAGCTCTGCAGAATTATAATAGTGCAATAAGAAATGAAGGAAATAAAGGTGAAGTGTACTTCTTAATAGCTCAGCTCCATCAAAGACAAAATAATCATAGTGATGCAATTGAAATGTATCAAAAGTCTGCTGCTTGGTCTGATAATAAGCAAGCTCCATTGATTACATTAAGCCAATTACTAAATCAACAAAAAAGACCACTTGAAGCTATTAAAATTGTAAAACAGTTCGTAGAAGAGGAAAATCAAACCATAAAGCTTCGTATGGTGTTAGCTCATGCTTATTATTTGTCAGGGAAATATAATAATGCGGAAAATAATTATAAACAGTTATTAGCACTGGTACCCATAAAAGCAAATTACCGAGAAAATATAGTTGTTGGTTTAAGTTTGGTCTACCAAGCTAAGAAACAAACTCATAAGGCAACTAAATTGCTTGCTAAAGCTTTAGTAGGAAAGCCTAAAAGTTTCTTAATTAATAGTTCACTTGCTGAAATATATATGAATAAAAGCCAATGGAAACGTGCTTATGATATTTACCTAAACTTATTGGATGTATACCCACAACAAGCAATTTTACTGAATAATACGGCATTTGTTGCTTCAAAATTGTCGCTTTATGATGATGCAAAACGTTATGGTTTAGCTTCTTTGAATATTACAGATAAGCAACCTGATTCACTGGATACTTTAGGATGGATTTATTATCTAACGCAGGAATTTGATAAAGCACTACCTTTATTTCGACAAGCACTTGCTTTAGATTTTTCTAAAATTGAAATTAAATATCACTTAGCATTAACACTAAAAGCACTTGATCGAGAAAAAGAAGCATTCAATACATTAGAAGAAGTTGTTAATAGTAAACGTAATTTTTCTGATAAAAAAGAAGCTAAAAAATTATTAGATTTATGGGCTGAAGCATTAAATAGTAAAAAAAATATTTAAATATTGTGTAACTCACTTACCGGTATTTTTACTGAATTTTGATTGTTTAGCCGTCCATATATCACGCATTAATATGTTCATTGTTACTTGAAACAATCAAAACAAATAACAGCTGGTTTTTACAACAACTGGTTTCTTATAAATAATATTTATTGCTCATTATTCGGGTGTTATGTACAAGAGAATCTATTTTTATGCCGGTTCCAAATCCAGCAAGAATCATGACATTTGTATCGCCAAAAGATCTTAACCTATGGCTGAATGTAAATCATAACGTCGAAAGTGAACTCTGGGTGAAAATATTCAAAAAGAAGACTAGGATCCCGAGCGTGACTTGGGATGATGT
>Ga0209395_1002923_pt1 | contig 21723 bp, 22 predicted proteins | sample GOMGulsemesocosm_3_FD_184635 | JGI IMG/M metagenome (GOLD analysis project Ga0209395, IMG submission 184635) | Methane-oxidizing microbial communities from mesocosms in the Gulf of Mexico - GOM9D Gulf of Mexico (SPAdes) (version 2) | ecosystem: Environmental > Aquatic > Marine > Cold seeps... | reverse complement strand
TTTTCTTCAACATAATCATCATAGCCTTTACTGATACGTTGTCGTAAGTTGTTACGGTTATCAGCATAAACAACGCCATTTTCACCGTAAATTTCCATATCTTTACGCCCGATAGGCCAATTCCAAGAACCTTGTATGATTGCCTGAGTTTTATCGTACGTTAAAATGATGGTTGCTTCATCATCCACGTTGGGATTATTTTCAGGTTGTAGTTGTTGAGTGATAGCCGTGACCGAGTTAGGTTTTTTCCCTTCCATTAACCAAGTCATTATATTTGCGCCATAACAACCGAAATCAATGATGGCACCACCGCCATTAAGTTTGGGATCAAGCAACCAATCCAAAAACTCACTATTAATGCCTAACTTGGTTGGCCCTTTGTGGCCATCTCTAACAATTACTTTACGTAAGTCACCTACCGTGCCTTGCTTCGCTAAAGCGTATGCTTGATGGTTGCTAGGATACCAAGTAGTTTCATAGTTCACTAACAAATGAATATTATGCTTTTTCGATAAATCATACATTTGTTGTGCATGATCCATATTGACCGCCAAGGGTTTCTCTACCATAACGTGTAGCCCCAGTGGTGCTGCTTGTTGCACCACCTCAAGATGTTCGAAAATACTGCCAAATGCGGCTACCGCTGTAGGTTTGGTATTTGTTACCATCTCCTGCATTGATGGAAAAACTTTGTCCATACTATAGCCGTGTTGTTTGGCATAGCGTTGTGCTAACTCTATATTTTCCTCAGCAATACCCACTATTTCAATATCGCCACGCTTTTCACTTTCAAAAATCCAGTGCACGTGTGTATGCGTTAAACCAACAACCCCTATTTTTAATGGTGGGCTTTTAGCAAGGCTTTGCCAACTAAACGCTAATAATACCAATATGCTCAATATCGTTTTCATGCTAATCCTTATTGATTCAAAAAACGGACATACCGTTTAGCAACATCTGTTCGTATATCTTTATGAGCATGTATCTGCCCAGACATTTTGTGGTAATTATTATCAAAATTCGTCAGTAATTCGATTATATTTTCAGGGGTATAATCAATTTTACTGGGTGTTTGCTCTGCACCTAAAAGCATATTAGGTAATGTTGCCCACCAGTTTTCTCTGGCGACCTCCACCTTTAAGTCTGATACTGCTTTCGTCACACGATTGAACTGTCCTATTTTTCCATTGAGTAGCGCTTCAGATGACAATAATGCTTGTTCAAACACTATCGATATTTCAATGCGTTGATTCACTGCTAGTTTAGGTAAAACAATTTCGTTCAATAAGCTTTTAGCGTGGTAAGTGGTTTGGTTGGCGCTAAGTACTTTGCCATTGACCAGTACTGTTTTAACCGGAAACGTTGATGGTAACTTTAGGGTAAATTGTCGTTGGTTTTTGGCGCCGGTAAAGGTACCTGCTCTCGGTTCAATAATAATTTTTCTAACTTGCGCAGAAGTTAAAAACTGACTGACTTGAGTCGTGGCGTATTCGTTATTTTTATAACCTAAACCATCGCCATTATCTTCATAAATAGTGGCTTTGCCGCTATCGCCAGGAATAAGGGTTAACTGCCATTGATCAAGTTGTTGTTGCAGATGCTCAATTTCTCCGTACATTGGAATAATGCTACCTGCTTTGGCAAAAAGAGGGATTTCGGTGGCACTGTAAAAGCGCTCAACCACTTTTCCACCTTTAATATTGGTGCCGGTATACCATTCATACCACTGTCCTTCGGGTAGCCATATAGATTGTTTCGCTAATAACGAATCTTTACTTACCGGAGCACTGATTGGCGCAACTAATAAATCGTCACCAAACATATACTGATATTTGTGGTTGTAAGCTTCATCGTGGTTTGCATATTGATAGTACATTGGGCGAACAATAGAGACACCGGAGTCAAACGCTTGTCTTGATGCGTTGTAAATATATGGGTTAAGCGCATAACGTAATTTTACTAATTCACGCATCGGCTCAAAGTGCTCTGGGTACATCCAAAAACGACGTTCGATAGTGGATATTTTTGCACTATGAGTACGAAAAATAGGGCTAAGAATACCAAACTGAATCCAGCGCAAGTAAAGCTCAGCATCTTTATCTAAATCACTCGAGGCATGGCCACCAATATCGTGGCTCCAATAGCCATAGCCTACGTTCGACGCGGTTGCAGTAAAGTAGCTTTGATATTGCAGTGACTGCCAAGATATTTTATCGTCCCCAGAAAAGCCTATTTGGTATCTATGATTACCCATGCCGCCCCAGCGGTGAAACAATAATGGCCTTTTATTTTGGCGTTCCATATCAGAGAAGAAGACATAATTAAGCCACCAAGTATTATTTAAGCCTTCAACTTCCTTTGAAAAAGGATATTGTTGCCAGTCAAGCCACCAAAAATCAACACCTTGGTTTTCTAAAGGATGGAGTACCGTTTTTACATAAGTTTCAGCCCATTTTTTTTCGGCTAATTTATAAGGGATATAGCTGTTGTCAGTGGTGTCAAAATCGTAATCTTGAGCAAACGCTTGATATTGTGACTCTAGCGGTGAAATTCCTGAAGCAGGATGTAAATTTAATGCGGTTTTTAAATTAAACTCTTCGCTCCAATCAAGGAATTTTTCAGGCTCAGGAAAGAGTTCTTTATTCCAGGTATAGCCAGTCCAACCAAGTAACTCACCAAATGGGTCTCGTTTAGGGTTCTTAATGTCTTTTAAGCCACCGTGGGTTAAATGCCAATCCATGTCGATAACCAAGACATCAATCGGGATATCGTAATCTCGCGTTTGTTGCATTAACTCTTGCAACTCACGATCGGAATAAACCCAATATCTCGACCACCAGTAACCAAAGGCATATTTTGGCGGCATAGGAATTTTTCCCGCAATCGCGGTATAGTCTTTCAATGCTTGTTTATATTGATGACCGTGGCCAAAGAAATACCAGTCAATGATATTTTTTGTGGAATCATCCTTTTTATCTACCCATGACCACTCAGATTTATCACCAGAAAAAGTAAAGCTTTCAGTATCATCGAGTAAAAACCAACCCGAACGAGAAATAATACCTTGACCTAAATCTACGGGTTTACCTTCCCAATCTATACCGCCATTCATGCCGTCTAGCGTTCTGGCGGTACCGCCTAGATTTTGAGTATCTTGTAATCCAGGAAACCAACGTACCTTCTTGCCCGCTACATTTAAGGTGACTGATAAATTATCACCATTAAATTCGCCACTGTTTAGTTGGTACGTTAAGGTTAATTCACGGGTGTTAATTATCAGGTGACCATCTTTTATTTGTTGCTGAAATGCTGGTACAGGTAAAAGGCGATTAACAACAACTTGAGTTGCTTTAGTACGAAACGTTTCACTAGGGTCGTACTCCATACGAATTAATTGCTCACTCATGATAGTGAACCTAGCAGCACCTACTTTTACAACAGCATTTTCATCAGCTTTAGGCTGCCAATTTTCAGCTCGAGAAACCAAACTCAGCAATAGTAAACTCGCCATAATGACCAATTGTCGACAATGGCTATAAATATCTTTTCTTTGAAACACAGTAATTCCCTTTCTATAAGTTGTATTCACAGGGTATTGAACAAGCAGATGAAATATTAATAGAGTTAAAGCTCTGTATTTCTTCGAAACATAAAACAACCCATACAACCTATTTTGTTTTTCTTGGTAAACAATAGGGGGAAGGTACTTGTTACAATGGTGAGGTATTTATCTAAACTATTCGCATAAAGTTAATATCAACGGCATAATGACAGTTAATGTTTTCTCAGCGATAGCTAAGGTGATGCATTTACATTAGCAAAATCAACGTCATGAATAAACCAATGAAAATAAAAACATTGTTCGTATAAATAAACAATAAGGTGAACATGAACAATAAAATTACCAAGCAAATCTTGCTATTTAAAGAGGTTGCTAGCCAACTAAGCTTTAGTAAAGCCGCTGAAAATATGGGGGTGTCAAAAAGCTATTTATCTCAGCACGTAAAGTCTCTTGAAAAACACTATAACTCCCAATTATTATACCGAAGTACTCGCACCGTTTCGTTAACTAAAGAAGGGCAAGTGGTACTAGCACAAGCGGCTAAAATTGAAAGCTTAGTACATCAAACTCAAGAAAAAATTTGGGATCAGCAAACTAAATTGAAGGGAGTAATTAAGCTAACAGCCCCAACGGCATTTGCTGAAAAGTATTTAGTCTCTATTTGCAATGAATTTTGTGCGCTTCACCCTGAAATCGAGTTTATGTTTGATCTGGGGAATGAAAAGAAAACCTTAGAAAATGGCGATTTTGACTTAGCTATTAGAATAACCAATGCACCACCAACCAATATGGTTGCGAAAAAATTAACTCATATCAGTTACTGGTGTGTTGCAGCTCCAATCTATCTAGCCCAACGAGGCACACCAACCGCAGTTAGTGATTTGAGTAAGCATAATTGCATCAGCTTAAGTTTTTGGCGGAAATGGACATTTTTCAATAAAAATAATAGTCAAACAATAGATGCCAAAGGCAGCCTGTCATTCTCTGAAAATAATCTATTACGAACTGCCGCACTTCAAGGAATAGGTATTATTAATGTGCCCAATTATATTGTTAGCGATGATATTCAACAAGGTAAGTTAACTCAAATATTAACGGATTATATTGCCGAGCCTCGCTCTGTATATATTTTGTATCCGCAGCGTAATACGCAACCCACTAAGCTCAGAGAGTTTGTGCAGTTTTTACTACACCACACTGATTTTGAAAGAGAGATGTGACTTTTACTACTATAAAAGATAAATATTTTCGCGACGCATACTCTCAAAAAAGGGAAATCTGTTTAGGGACAATAAAGTTTGCCCGATACTAGTTATTTGAGACAATAAAGTTTGCCCACATTGATAATGATATTTTATAAAATATAGTAATACTCTTTATTCCAGTCACCTAAATAAATTTCTTTCGAAAACTCCCAATTTAAGGATTGGCAATAAAAACACTTACCAGAGGTTGCTGATTTCAAATTATCCAAAATATTAACAATTTCACCGCAACATTCTTGATTATGAGCTCTTAGATGAGACATCCGCTTTTTATGTATTTCACAATCTATAGAATACACCCAGCGCAATAAAAACCACGAGTGCCCATAGTTTTTTATTTGTTCCCTGAAACAGTCTATACAGTACCTGAATTTTGTTCTCGCATTTAGTTTATGCTGACGAGGGTCGTGCATCACTCCTTCAAAAATATAATCCGCGGCGAAACCTAATACGCTAGTGTCCCTATAACTATATGGAATATTATTTTCCAAAATGTGATTAATATCTTTAACGGTAAGTTCGGTGAAAAATTTCCTTTTTCTTTCATTCAGCTTTGGTAACTCGCGTATAACTCCTGAACTACTTATAATCCCTGCTAAATCTCCAATTTGATGTAATTCTCCATAAATAATAAGTACCCTAGCGAGATAACCATGAATAGATTCGTCTTCTTTAATCTTAATCATATTTTTGTTTAGCCATTAATTTCATAAATAAAAATCCACCGACCACATAAGTGACCGCTGGCTTTTCTACTCACCCTATCTAGCATCAAATGTTATATTTAAGCTAATCAGCATTGCCTTCTGCATAGCTTAATTCAAAGCCAGAACTATATGTATTTAAAACTGTTTGAATAGTGCTGTGGTAACCAACATGTTTTGGCATTGAAGTGTTAGCACTATTGATTCTAAAAGTAAGGATGTTACTCTTAGAATCAATAGAAAACGTATTTAAAATATTCTATCAATTTTGAAATATCAAAGGACATGATAAAAAGCCTAGACATCTTCTGGTTAAAAGATAAACCCCTGACCGATTTAGAAAACCTACTAGCCAGGGTGTGCTGGCGAAAGATATTATCAAAAATATGGAAGCTAGCCTAGATAGCTTCCGCTAGTATTAGCATCTCTGAAATAATAAAAATAAGGATATTTAATGCAAATTGAGAATTTTTCAAATAACTGCGAAATCGTCATTGGTTTAGTTGCCCCTGTTGGAGTTAACCTTGAGGATGTGCAAAACAGGTTTACCTCATATTTTACTCAATTCAGGTATGAGGTAAATTTCATTCATCTTTCTCAAGTTGCTAAAGAGTTTGAAGGAGTCGCAATAGGTCCCATCAAAGAAGAAAATAGGCTAGATGCGGCTATGAATGTTGGCAACTCGTTGAGAGAGGCAAATTCAAGAGGGGATTTGTTTGCTTTATTAGCAATAAATGAAATTAATAAAAAAAGAACTGGAGACACCCCTATTCCACTCGAGCGACATGCTCATATTATAAGGTCATTAAAGCATCCTGACGAAGTCGAAACTCTTAGGCAAGTTTATGGCCCTGGTTTTATATTAGTTGGAATATCATCAAGTATAGAAAGCAGAAAAAAATACTTAGAAGATGAAAAAGGAGTTCCAGTAGAAGAGATAGAAAGGTTAATAGAACGTGATGATAAAGAATCAAATCCTAACGGATTAGGTCAAAGTACCAGAGACGTTTTTCAGATGGCTGATGCATTTATTACATCTGATGATGTAGACTCTTTATCAAAGCAAATTGGTAGGACGCTAGATCTTCTTTACTCAAAACCTGTTGTACCACCGACCTCAGATGAATACGCAATGTTTATGGCCTATGCTGCTTCACTTCGCTCGGCTGATTTATCAAGGCAAGTTGGCGCTGTATTAACTAACGACCAATCGGATATTTTAGCTACGGGCGCAAACGATGTTCCAAAATTTAAAGGAGGATTATATTGGCCAGACGGAGATGATCAGCGTGATTATAAACTTGGGAAAGATTCAAATGAAGAGCAAAAAAATAAAATTATTCTCAATATAATGAAAAAGTTCAAAAGCGATAAAGAAACGACGGATGATTCGTTATTAAGTGAAGGAAAGAAGCTCCTAAAAGGTACTGGATTGCTAGATATTACCGAATACGGGAGAGCCGTTCACGCAGAAATGGAAGCTTTAATGTCATCCGCAAGAAATGGAATATCGACAAGAGGCTCAAGCTTATATACTACTACTTATCCTTGCCATAACTGTGCGAAACATATTGTGGCAGCAGGAGTAGAGAGAGTTTTATATATTGAACCTTATCCTAAAAGTTTTGCTACAATATTACATGAGGATTCTATTAACTCCGACGGAGCACCAGATCAAACAGATAAGGTTTTATTTGAACCATTCGTAGGTATCGGCCCTCGAAGATTTGTAGATTTATTTTCAATGAACTTGAGTAGTGGTAGGAAGTTGAAACGTAAAGAAAATGGCCTTGTAAAAGAATGGGAACGTAATTCTGCTGAATTGAGAGTACCGATGACCCCCTTGTCTTATTTAGATGCAGAGGTTATGTTAGTTGAACAGCTGGATGATATAAAATTAGCTAAGGATAAAAAAAATGACTAATACAGAGAAAAATATTGTAAGAGCCAAAAAAATAGTGGATAGCTGGCCTGAGTGGAAAAAAAATGTTCAGCTTACTAAGTATAAATCATCTAACAAAGAAGATACTAAAGCAACTATTCAACGACATCCGCAACTTCAATGTGGTTGATGCAATGATATAATTTGAGGAATAGTGAATATTTTACTTCCTCAACTATCACTGTTTCTCTTCCTAATTTACAAATGGCTTTAAATCATAATATTGAATACTTTGAATTTCAGCTATAGGTAGTAGCAGGGTTGCACTATTTTTGTAGTCTCTGAAAATGACAATATTATTTCTAATTCTGAGTACCTTACCTTCCCTTTTACTAACTGGTTTAGTCTTTAGTGTTACTACGTCAACCTCTACACTAGATTCAAGTAACTCCAAAGCATTATTCGATGCCTGATCAACTGCGTGCATCCAGATTAATATAGGACAAAATATAAGCGAAAAAATGATAATCAACGTCCTAATTGGCCTATACATAACTAGTACAACATTGAACTGCGACAATACTTTTAAGCCCCATTTTTTAACCGTCGAAACGTCATCGAACGTACTTTTTAAAGGAGGTGTTAATAAAAGGGCTGTAATTACGTAAATACAACCAACAGCAACACCACCAACAGAGTTAATAAAGACATATCGAAAGCCTAAAGTTATTGCAGTAGAAGTATCCGGCATTAATTCAGAATTAAATAATCCAAACTTCTCCAATGATACTGTTTCAACCAAATAGCCAATTACAAATAAAAAAGCAGTGAGTAAACCTAATAGTATAGGTATATAGCTTACTTCAAACTTAGCATTACCATTTTGAACACCCGCTACAATCGCGCTATTGGTGAGCTGATTGCTTTCTTGTATTTCCATTATTACCTCGTAACTTTAAATTAACTAATCAGAACTTACTGCCCCACCTACAACAGCTCCAATAGCTGCCCCTACAGGACTAAACACCATTCCTATCATGGCACCCAAAGCCACACATTTTGCTACTCTTTGTTTGGATTTAACTTGTTTCTGCCGCTTAGATAAGGGCGCAGCCGTTTTACCATGTTTACGTCGAGCCGATTGAGTTGATGAACTACCTTTCGTGCGATTGCATTTAATACAGCAAGGTTGGAGGTTATTTAAACCATTACTACCACCTTTTGATATTGGAATAGAATGATCAATTTCCCAAGCCCCACGGCTACCAATAACACCGTAGTTCTTTTTAGCCAATTTTTTGCTACAGATATGGCAGCAACCATCGGTCTTCTTGTAAACCTTAATTTGTGTTTCAGGAAGAAATTTTTCTCGCGACACTATGTTAATTTTCACGCTTATACCTCATAAATTAAGCAACTTACTAATTAAGTTAGCTTTGTTAATAATGTAAGAACAACCCCAGCAAATTCTTCTGAATTGTTGACTATTGAATTTACTTTATTATTTCGTGTTTCTGCTGATTTAACTATTTTCAATAATTCAGCTAGTTTCTTAAGGTCTGCTGGCTCAGGAAATAGCTCATTAACTTCATCATCAGTTAATCTCGTGATAGATGAAATGTGCGATGCTAGTTTGCTATCAACAGCATCAACTGATTCAGTGATAGCTTGCTCTACGTTTTCGTCAAATTCTTCCCAGTTAATAGGCATGTGAGCCTCCTTATTTAATTGATTCTTTAATGTCTTTGATTTTTATTACAAACTTATTTGCAGAGTCAACTTTGTCATCTGCTTTATGACCTGCTGCTAGTAAGCCTGCTACCGCACTGTCTGTTTTATCGATAAGCGTTGAAAGCTTGTCATCAGCCACACCAGCTATTTCCAAGTAGCGACCTCTATTCTCGGTCACTTCTGCTGCTGAAACTAAAAAGCTAGTAATACTATTATTGATACTTCTTGCTTGTTCATATTCAGCTTTAATATTACGCGCAATACGTCTTTCTAATTCATCAAGAGGCTGGATTAATTCAATACGCTTTTTATTGACTGCTTCTTGGAGATTTGGCCCAGTTCTCATTAAAAACTTTAGTCGTTGTTGTTTATTATTTTCAGAAACAATTGTATTCCATGCATTAGCAATGAAAGGCTTTTGAAAAAATTCGTTTGCAAACTGTGGCAACCAAACCTCTTGAATAAACCTATCAACCTCCACTCTTTTTTGATCAAAGTATCGGTTTAATAACGTAACGTTAGCGTGCTCTAATGCAGATATTCTTTTACCTAATTCGCTCGATAAACTAGGGGCTTCAGGGGGAATAGTGGCACAGCCTGATATTACTATTAAGCAAATGGCTACCATAATGTAATTACGCATATTTAATCTCCTATTCTAGTTTCTATTTGTTGCAACGATTGCTAATTTTTTTCGGTAAAGGCTAATTGAATGGTCTGCTAGTGGTTTACTCCATGGCAGAGATTTAACGTAAAGCATTTTGATGCGGTAGAAGAAGCTAACTGAATAAAGTAAGTTAACAGCGTCATAGTTACCACCCGTACAGTTTGTAAGGTAGCGCATATTGCCTCCATGTAAGTATCCGCCAAACTTAGATAGAAGAAAGCTTCTTATACTTTTACCAACTTGGGGAATAAAACCTAATAACCAGCTTACAAATGAAATCGTATCTGAACTAGGTGGCATCATAGTTACGCAATCAGCGGCATTTACAACACGGTAAAGTGGGGTTTTGATATTCGATATCCAGTCCTCATCACCAACTCTTGGTGAACCAAATGTATAGCAAGATGCAATACCGCCAGTGTGATTTAGCTTTTTAGCTGCAATTGTTGCTAATGCCCCACCTAGACTGTGACCTGTGATGAATAATGGCTTATTTACAAATTCTTTCTGATTAAGCGTGCTTTGAATTTCGATAGCTACTTCTTCAAATGCCTCCTTAAAGCCGCTGTGTATATTACCGCCACTGTCGCACTTAGTTGTTAGTGCTTTAGCATCAGATTTAATGTCTTTAATGCTAGTTGATTCAGTGCCTCGAAAAGCTAGAGTGATAAATTTATCTGTCGATATCAAAATGGCTTGAGTACCATTAGAATCATATGTCTTTACCAATTGTGCATTTAACGAGTCTAACTCTGTTATTAACCTTTCGGTTTCTGCTTCATGGTCATAACCTACAATATCTAGTAACTTGAGCAGACTAGATTTTTTAGTCTTTTCAGCAAACTCTTCTAAATACTTGGTTATCAACTCTTGTTGTTGATTATTCGTAAATAAGGGATTGAATCTAAGGTAGGCCAACTCTGAAAAACAAGCCATAAGCCATGACGTTCTATCGCTATATGCTTGGCGATACGTGGGTACTTCTTTAGTCAGTAGTTTATTGACCATTTCAACTTCTAAAGCATTTCGCGCTATAACATTCTTCATTTGTACTACCTTTGATTGAGTTAAAAGACTAGCTAGAGACAAGCTCTAGCTATATATCGCTTCAGTTAAATCAACCACATTAGCTATCGGCGCATTACGCTTTACAGACTCAACACCGTTATCACGACCTTGTGTTGAAACATACATTTCACTCGTACCAATTACTTGTCCGTTGTGTGCTGATCGCAAGTTAAAATAGTATTGACCATTATTTGCCGTTAATCGGTCGTAGTTAGAATCACTTGGAGCGTTAGTTTTAACAGACGATATTCCGTTGTTACAGTTAGCTTTAGTGGTATAGCCTTCGCTGCCTAGGATAATTTCACCATTGGGTGCTTTTAAGCGGAAGTAGTAGTTTTGATTTGCGCGGCTTTTAAAAATTTCAAATTTTTCTGACATAATAATTTCACTCTTCTGTGTTTATTTAAAATCAGGTTCAAAATTATTTTTGAACTGTGTTCTATAATAAACACAGAATAAAATCTGTGTCAAATTATTTTTTGAATGAGAATGTAGGCTTTTTGGATGAGAATGTAGAATTAACTAATAGTGTAATAAGTAAACTCTATACCACCTGTCTCAGATTTTTCTTCATTTCGAAGTAAATAACCTTCCTCAAATAGTGTTTTTAGTTTTGTACTAGCGTTATTAAGTTTCATATCAAACTCTTTAGAAACGTCATGTGCAGTAGTTGAGCCTTTAGATAAGATAAACTCGAAAATAGGTTTGTTTGTTTTAGATGGCACACCGATTTTATCATGAAAAACATGGTGCAAAACTACACCTACATAGTAAGCGATAGGTTGATTAAGCTTTAGAACAGGACTTAAGATATTGTCTAATAAATCTTCATTATCAATATTTATTAGACAGATACCTTTACTCATTCTGTAATGTTTGGCTAGTTTAACAATACCTTCCCGAGCAAATGATGCATCGAAAAACGCATCGTCCAACGCAATATAAAAAGTGTTATATTTGGGTTGTCTATCTATGACTGATGATAGTGCTTCAAAAGCAAGCTTGCCTTGCTGAGCTCCCATGCCTTTAATATCACCATTTCGCATGATATCAGCTAAATTAATTATATTTTCATTCCGTTTCATATTATATATTGAAGCAGCTTCATTCCGTAGTGTCAAGTTATGATAATGGCACAGGTATTGAAAAACAAATAAATGTCCCGCTTACAGGGAGTAAATCACCCATAAATCGTAGTACACCAATGTCATCGTTTTCAATATCCATTTCTCTTATGCTGAACTGAGATTCTCTAATTCTAATAGCAAGACCAGATCCCATCTTTTTAGCCTGAGTAAAACAGGTTTTAAGTCCACTACCTGCGTATTCATCAGGGTTCTTGCTAGATATCCCTTCATTAAACATTTCTTCTACAAGCATTAAATCACTATAATCAGAGTACTTTGCATTATGTGTTTTTAAAGAGCCTTTAAGGGTTTCTAACAATCCAATACCACTATCACATACTACGATTTCAATTCTCGGAGTAGCGCCTCCATATGCTTGCAAACCCACAAGGCCATCGAGCTTAGTTTTACTATGCTCATGGATATTATTAATCAATTCATAGAATAGGGTTTTATATATTGTGTCTAGTCTCAGGATATCTTCAGCTGAAAGGTTCGGTCTTTCTCTTTTAATGAAAGTGATGATAGCGTTGGATAACCTATCAGATAGATCCGCACTAGGCTCCTCAACCGAATTAACGGCAGCAAGCTCTACTAAAGTTCCATTATTACCATGATACTTCTGGTTTCCAGAAATTTTTGGCGGTTTCGGCTTTACTTTGACTTTTTCATGCAAACGTTGAAAAAATCCTAGTCGATCTAGGTAGCCCATCGCGGGACTCTCTTCGCTTAGAAAATCTAACTTAATTTTATAACCGTTATCTTGTAACTGGTTAACATAACTAAGCATTCTAATTAGACAATCCACAGTAAGACTAGTCTTTTTAGGTATAGTAAAAGTTATTAATTTACCATCTTTAATAAGTTTGTCTTTATTGTTTAATAATACCTTTTCAAACCAATAACCACTCACCCATCCGGTCTTAGAATTATCGTTTACTACTCTGATATTTCTTCTTTTTGCTGCCATGCATCGTCCAGTATAGGTAATTCCTTCAACATCTTAGGCTTAGTTTAAATGTTTCGAAATACTATTGAAATCATTATTTACTTCATAAGCAGAACTACAAGGGTTTATCATGCACTAAAGTAGGAGTTATCCCCAGCGAATTAAATATACATTACCACAACCAGTTGTATTTAAATGAAACTTATTGATCACTAGCCGTTTTTAACAACAAGAAAATAGGGCCGTAGCTCTAATAATTATGAGACTTGATTACTCTCACAATACCTTTATGACTTCTTTAATTCACGAAATACAGCCATTGTAATAGGTAATTTATGCTCCATTCGTATAAGCCATCCATGACCGCCTATTGCTTTATCTAATTTAGTACGAGATATGGTGCCATTGATGTTATGCATAATGGCGCTAACTTTAGAAGATAATTCAATATCTCTTTTTTCCCAGTTTATTTTTGAGCGAACTTTGGGTTTTGTGGGGGAAGGCAAAGTTGAATTTAGCCAAGATCTTTCATGGGCATAGAGCCAATGAAAAGCGGCGTAGCAAGATTTCTTAATTTCTTGTTTGATCGCTAAAGGATTTTGTTTCACAGTTCTTAGTATTTGAGCCTTATATCTACGCCTTTTAGATTCGAATTTATACAGTCTCCTTCTTTCAACCAATCCAGGTTCAGATGAGATTGCTTGCTCTACGCTTCCTGTAGAAATATGAAATCGTTTTGCAATTGCCTTACGATGAAAGCCTTTGTAGGCCATAGTAATAATCACATTTATTACCTTATCCGTAACAATACTAGGCTTGCTTACAATTGGTATGCTCTCTTTCATTGCAAGGGCTTTTAAATAGCATCTGCTCTTACCAGTGAAACAACTTATTTCAGATAAAGATTTTCCTCGCTTCAATAACTTTCTACATATCGATTTTATCTTTTGTTGAGCAACTGATAATTCATCGTTACCAATTTCCTTTTTTAGATTAGGGGCCTTTTCGCTGATATTGCTGAGCCAAAAATCAACAATTAAATATTTAAAAGGGTGTTGAGATACTTGTCCAGACAACAAGGATGATAAATACCTATAGTCGTCTACAGAGTATGGTAATAAATTTGGATCACAGTGTTTCAACCCGCTTATGAAGCTGAATAAGTCTGATGCTAACTCTATCCTTTTAAACCTTTTCTGACTTAACATATAACCATGTTTACGAACTTTTTCTAATAAACCACTTTGTTCAAATGACTCGTTGGTATTAGTAATTTTTATTAAAAAGGCATTAGTGAATTTAGCAAATTTATAACTAAGATCTGAGCAAGTTTGTGATATTCCAGAAGTAGTTGGTAATAGGCTAAATTTAATGTGAGGTCTTTCTGGTAAACCTTGATGGATAAGCCAAACTTTATGCGAAGGGCAGGCTTCAACACCAGGTACTTGGTGAATACGATGCCAATACGAGACACCATGACATCTTATATCTTCTTTGGTACATACAGGACAATATTTAAGAGATAGTATTTCTGATTCTTTAAAACTGACGAGCTGACATGCTCGAAATGACACATTACCATTGTCAGCAAGCATTGCTTTATAAATATCCGATGACCGATGAGGCATGAAATAAGAAAAAAGCCTACCTAGAGTTTGTTCTGTATAAATTTTTGATGTGCTTTCTTCGGATATTTGAGATGCCTTTGTTATTCCAATAGTTAAATATGGGTGTATGCTGGCACGAGGTTTATGAAATAACCTTTTTAGATAATCCTTTTCATTCATGCCTAAAATAGTCATATGCCTGACATATCGGCTAAAAAGAGTTTCATCAGGCAGTGTGGTAGGTAGTTGCATTTAAGTACCAATAATTAAATATTCTCCCTATATTTTAGACGATCCTATTTGAACTGCAGCCGAAGGTTATCGCACAAGGTATCGATAGAAAGCGTGAAGGATTGTGGGGCACCCGAGCAGGGGCGTTTTGTGCGCATAACTGCCTTTAGAAGACGTTCGCTAAGTAATGCTTTGTATCTTTTATGTGGGACAGACTACACACAAGTGTTAAAAGATGGTAGTTTACTTTTTTGTGTTTTTAGGGGCTTATTAATCAAACCACATAGCCCTCAAAACCTTTTATTGAAATTGACCAGGGAAGCTCTATGTTAAATAAAATAAAAGTTGGTTTATCATTTTCTGATGACGACTTTGAATTGGCTGAGAGCTTAGCTTTAGAGCTTAAAAAAGAAAATTATTCAGTTATTTCTGACAATACTTTACTGAATGAAAAGCATCATTTATGGGGGGCTTCACAGTTAGAACTAATAGATCAAAATTACTCTAAATATGTGAATTACACAATAGTCATATTGAGTAAAAGCTTTCATACAGATAAATGGGCTAAGTTTCGACGTTGTAAAATTTTAGAATCTGTAATACAAACTGAAGGCTCGATTCTTCCTATTAAAGTAGGTGATGTTGCTGATATTGATGGTATTACGAGTGGTATACAAAGTTTGAATGTTAACGACACTGGTGTTGATGAAATTGTAAGAATATTTAAACAAAAAGTGGGGCTTCAAATTCAGACTGTAGCAGACCCTTTTATAAAATATCAAAATATTTCAGGTTTAATTAAATTATATAATGAAAAACTAGAGGTCTCAAAAGTCGATTCAGTTAAAGAGTCTACACAGAAAGTTGCTTTTGAATTATATGAAGCTAAAGACTTACTTTCTAACCAACATTTCTTATTCATTTATGGTGGCAGTACAATAATTAATGTTAAAGCAATACTTAGAGAAAAGTACAAAAACTATCGAGATTTTATAATTCTATTGCCAAAGGAAAAAGCACAAAAAAATTACTCTGTCAGGTTGGCTAATGTAAAGGAAAAACTTGGCATTGATCATGTTTTTTATATAGATGAATTTGTATGGGATATTTGCACTAGTAAAGAATTTAAGGAAGACAATTCAAAATATGATGTACCTATATTTATAGATCCTTTCCTTGATAAAGCAGAAAGAGTGTTTGCTGAAAGCTATATAATGAAATGGCTTACAAAAGAAAATTCACCAAGCTTAATTATTACTGGTGAAGGAGGGATAGGTAAAACTACATTATCAAAAAAAGTTGCAAATGAATACATTAATAGAATTGGTAAACGAGTTATATTTATTGACACTGCCAGTATTCTAGGAAATTTAGTCAATGAAGCATCTAAAGAAGCTAATAAAATAGATATCTATTCCTTATATAGAGCGGCTTGTATATCTGATAACTGGGGACATTTACTCAACCCTCAACTTTTTAATGCAAATCTAGATGCTGGCAATTTTTTGATTATCATTGATGGATTGGAAGAGGTTACATCAAGCTTAGGAAATAGTTTTGATGTAAATCATTTTTTTGAATCAATAGAACAGTCATGCACTGATGCAAAACAAACAAAAATATTAGTAACATCTAGAGAAATAGGCGCTTTAAGTCATATTTCATCTGATAAGATAGAACTGCTTCCTTTCGATAAAGAATTAGCTAAAGAGTATTTTTCACATTTATATCCCAATTTACCTAGTCTAGTCAAAAAAGGTCTTCAAATAGCGTCATCTTTGATGAAAGGCGAAGATATTTATATCCCTTTTGTCTTGGATGTTGTTTCTTATGTATTGAAAGAAGAGGTTGAAGATAATTGTTTTTCAGCTGACCCCTTATTTAATACTACGTTACTTTCCAAAGATATTGTTAATGATTATATTATTTTTAAAGTTTGTTCCCGAGAGAAAAAAAAATATCCATTTGCTTTGTCTCCAGATGAACAAATAGAATTATTAATTAAATTTGCCGTTAAACACGGAGGCGCTACAAAGGTAAGCAGCTTTAAAGAAATAATTAATCAACTGAAAGGAACAACAGTTGATTCAGTTTTTTTGGATGCTTTATTAGCTCACCCATTATTAATTTGTGATCAAAATATCGTTAAGCTGAAGTATGATTTGTTTAGTGATTACTTTGAATCAATTTATTTATCCCATGTATTAAATAACATAAAACCTCTTTCAACTGAATTTATTGATATTCTAGCGAGAAAAAGTAGATATGATTCTTCTTTCTTAGCCCATGTAAATGAAAGAGTAATAGACCGAGATAATTTTGAGCTAAGTGCATTAAATATCATCGAACAGGCACCTGATTACACCGATTCTCGAGAGCAGTTAGAGTCACTGGTATCTGGTGTATTTAAATTATACTTAGAATCTTCTGGGAATAATCTGAATAAAGAAAATGTAACCAATACAGCAAAAGATTTATTTGGTAATGGTAATAACCTATCTGGCCTGTCCTTAGTTTATGAAAATAGAAAAATATTATTTGATTTTTCTGGGCTACACATTTTATCGTGTTCATTTGTCAATTATGAACATTTTTGGGAGTCTAAATTTGATGAAAACACATACTTTTCAAATACCAGATTAATTAACCTTCCAAAACATAATTCGATCACAACTTCAGCTACAAGAACTAATTTTGACTTGAATACTTGTTCAATTGATTCAACTGTAAATGATGTTATTAATAAGAAAGAAGAGAAATTAATAGATAAGAAAATCGCTTTTGGTAGTGATGTCAGTGATATTATTAAAATGTTTTATGACCGAGGTCATTTCGTACCTAGAAAATATGAAATGATTAAAGCTAAATATAAAGGAATTACTATGATCAACGTCATAATAGAACTCCTTATTGAAAACGAAATTATTATAAATTATAAAAGTGATAAATCAAAAAAAATGGGGCTGGAGTATGCCATCAATAAATCCTATTCAACGGAAGCATTGAAGTTTTTCACTGAAGAGTATATGTCAACACCTTTTAGAAAACTATTGGAGTCAATATGAAAAAATATGATATAGCTATTTCTTTTGCTGGTGAACACAGAAAATTAGTTGATTTTGTTGCTAAAGGACTTCAAGAATTCGACGTGTTTTATGATGTTTTTGAGCAACATGTTTTATGGGGAAGTGACTTAACAGTGGCTTTACCCCAAAAATATATAAATGCAAGATATTGCCTTGTTTTTATATCAGAAGAATACCTAAATAAAATGTGGACAACACTCGAGAGACAGACAATTATTTCGGAGTTTTTGAAGCGAAAAGGGCATGACTATGTCTTGCCAGTTAGAGTCGATGGTTTCAAAGGTTCCGTACCTGGGTTAACAGATTTAACAGGCTACCTTGATATAGCATCTAATGAGGGACAAAAATTAATTGATTTAATTAAGTTGAAATTGGAAGCTCCTTTAAAAGACGGTAGTGTTCAAAAATCTGTGTCATTTCAGTAAACTAGTAAAAAAGGAATGACACATGACAAATCAATTCAACTTTGATGAAGCAGTTAAAGCACTTCAAGCAGGCAAAAACCTTAATGGTAAAGACGGTGTACTCACTGGGCTTATCAAGCAATTAACTGAGTCAGCTCTTCAGGCCGAACTTGAGCAGCACCTTGCTAACGAACAACAACCTAACCGTAAAAATGGCTCTAGCACTAAAACGGTTAAGTCATCCGTTGGTAATTTCGAACTCGATACCCCAAGAGACAGAAGCGGCAGCTTTGAGCCTCAACTCGTTAAGAAAAACCAAACTGCACTCACCGACGAGATAGACCAGAAAATACTGTCAATGTTCAGTATGGGTATGAGCTATCGTGATATTAATAAGCACATCGAGGATATGTACGGCATGAATGTCGCTACAGGCATGATAAGTGCGGTAACGGACAAACTTATTCCAGAATTAAAAGCATGGCAACAGCGGCCGTTAGATAGCCATTATCCGATTGTTTGGCTTGATGCAATTCATTACAAAGTGAAAGAGGATGGGCGTTATATCAGTAAAGCGGTTTACACCTTACTCGGCTTAACGATTCACGGTAAAAAAGAAATACTTGGCTTGCACCTGTCTGAAAATGAAGGGGCTAATTATTGGCTATCGGTGCTGACTGATTTAAATAATCGAGGCGTTAAAGATATCTTGATTGCCTGCATTGATGGACTTACAGGGTTTCCAGAAGCGATAAAAACTATTTTTCCAGAGACCGAAGTTCAATTGTGTATCGTCCATCAAATACGCAATTCAATGAAGTATGTCGCCTCAAAAAATCAAAAGGCGTTTATGGCTGACTTAAAACCCGTATATCGTGCGCCAACCAAAGAGGCCGCAGAGCTAGCACTTGATGAGCTTGAGGTAAAATGGGGAAATTCATATCCATTGGTTATCAATTCCTGGCGCAATAAATGGCATAACTTATCGGCTTACTTCAAGTATCCTGAGCATATTCGCAAGGTCATTTATACAACGAATGCTGTTGAGGCTGTGCATCGCCAGTTTAGAAAATTGACGAAAACGAAAGGCGCATTTCCAAATGAAAATAGCTTGTTGAAGCTGCTTTATGCTGGCATATTAAATGCCACTGAGAAATGGACGATGCCCATCCACAATTGGAGCTTGTGTTTATCTCAGTTAGCGATTTATTTTGAAGGGCGTTTAGACAGCGTACTCGATATTTAGAAATTTAAACTGACACAGAATTTTGAACGCCCCCTTTGCTCCTGCGTCGCTATTTTAGCCAACAATTTTTTGCCCGCTAATATGGGCGTTTTGCAGAACCAATTATTTGGAGAATTAATCTATTATGGATGTAAATCAAATTACATTTTTTTTCGATTGGTGTACTGTAATAAATATGGGGATTTACGCTTTCTCAGCTTTGTTTATTACAGTATTTAAACGTTTTACTATAAGTATTCATAGTAAGCTATATAGAGGTTTTTTATAACCGTTTACGTAGGCATTCAGCATTAGGCTATGTCAGCCCCGCTGAATATGAGTGCATTGGCGCATAACCAGTGTCTACTTTTTATGGGTAACACCAATAGCCGGAGAGTTATGCGTTATCTGCTAGTTCTATTCATGTTGCCTTTTTTAGCTTTTGCTACTTCTGTATCTATTTCCACGGAGGTATTAACGCATAATGAGGCTAGCAATTTTGGTATAAATAGACTTGTTTCAGGTAACCAAGGTAACTGGATTGTTTTGTTGTATCCGCACCAATCAGTTGCGCGAGTTGTACTAGTGACCTATCGTTCGGCGGGTTTAAAACGCTTTTAGCAACAGGAGAGAGTTTACGACCTGATGGTGAAGTCCCTACTGCCAAAATAAGCTGTCGTCGCTGTCCAACGTGAGTTAATGTCCGTTTATATACAGATAAATTTAATGGTATAGAGAGTTAAAAACCACTACCACCTTGATGCTGGCTTTTAACTCTACAGAATGTGATTTTATTATTGCGCTATTTTCACTCTAATGCGGTTTTTGGCAATTCGGGTTTCGTGTAAGGTCGCTATTGCTGATTTTGCCTGGCTTTCATTAGGCATCTCTACGAAAGCAAAGCCTTTGGATTTACCGGTTTCTTGATCTAACACTAAGCTACATTCGTTAACAGTGCCATGAGCTGAGAATAATATACGGATTTCTTGCTCGGTGGTTGAGCGAGAGAGGTTGCGAACTAAAAGTTTCATAGGGAGCCATGTATAAGTTGTTTATTGGGTAATTGTCTCATATATTGCCTTTATTAGTGCGATTATTAATAAAGTTAAACAAATAAAAAAAGGAAGTAGAGTAAGCCATGCGCGTTATATTCACTTTTCTGTTATTAATCATGTCATCAGCAGTCTGTGCAGAGCCGATAAAGCCTTTCACTACCGATGGCTGTAGTGCCTTTCCTGATGGTAACTATCAGCAACAAACATTATGGCGACCTTGCTGTACCGCGCATGATTATGCGTACTGGCAAGGGGGAACGTATAACCAACGGCTGGTTGCTGATCAGGCACTTCATCATTGTGTTGCTCAACTTGGCGAGCCCACTATTGCTCGGCTAATGTTAGCGGGTGTTCGCGTGGGAGGCAGTCCATTTTTGCCAACGCCGTTTAGATGGGGTTATGGTTGGTCATATCCTAGAGGTTATAAGCCGTTAACGTTGGCAGAAAAGCAGCAAATCGATATCTTTAGAAAATCAACGCTTTTTGATAGTTATCGCAACGTAGTCATTCTACCGCTATAACACAGCGAAACTATAAGGGATAGGTTTACTTGTTTTTGGTGCTGGTACCAAAGTCGTTTACAATAGGTTGCTTATTGATATTATTTGAATACCTAATATAGCTATATTATTTTCTTAATAGGGCCGCACCATGAACGTTGAAGATGTTAGAGTTTTTATTCCTAGTCATTGTTATCAAAAGTCGCAAGATTTTTATCAGGCGTTAGGTTTTATTATAGAGCGCGTAAATACTGACTTGTCGTTGGTCACGGGTAATGGCCATACATTTTTCTTACATCGCAGCTCAGCTAACGCGCAAGACGAAGGTGCTGCTAAGCACATCATGCTTCAGTTTATCGTGACAGATATTGCCGAAGCCTATCAAACCGTTACGCAGTTCACAGCCTTTGAACTCAAATTTGACACTATTAAGCATGAGCCATGGGGCAGTGTTTTTTATCTTTGGGGTCCAGCAGGTGAGTTATTACATATTACTGAGTTAAATGCGGGTTAAGCACATACCTTCAGTGTATTTTTAACGGGCCGTGGGTAACTGATCTTCCCCCGATAAAACGGACACATTTTATTTTACGCTGCTAGGGCTTCATATTCTATTGGAGAGCAATAGTTTATTCCTGAATGCATCCTCGAAACATTGTA